>SXGT01662915.1_pt1 | contig 46766 bp, 57 predicted proteins | sample 3176221 | NCBI WGS metagenome assembly SXGT01 (sample SAMN11356862, study PRJNA531348) | freshwater metagenome | isolation source: freshwater sample F1-120 | place: China: Fuxian Lake, Yuxi | collected 2017-12-25 | reverse complement strand
GGCGGGCCCACGACTGGCACCACCGTACCGTTCCGACTTTTGCCACTTAGATGACCGAAATCGCTCCGCCATCTCGGTGACTATCATGGAAAAGGCGCCGCTAGAAGCGGTGACGTTCGCCATCCAGTTTGACAATCGACAGCTGCCGCCGCCGCCGCCACCCGCCCCTCCAGGCAGAAATTGGTGTCACGACTGCTGCTGCCGCCGCTGGCTGGCCGCCGCTTTTTTCAGTAATCGCTGCTGCCCCCGCTGTTGTGACAACCTCCACGGCGGCTCCTGTAGATCTCAAGACATGGGCACATGCGCGAACGGTGTCATCGGGTTGGCGTCGCAGGAAGAGAACCCGAAAATTGTGGGCAGAACATCCTCACCATTTCGATCCAGTCCGAGGTGGCACTTTCGCTGATGGGGATTTCACCCGTTTGAACGTATTTGCACGCACTGGTGCCCATATAGACGGCTATTCCGACCATAAGTCCGCGATCTGCATCCGGCACAGAGTCTTCAATTTTGCTACATGCCAACTTCACATAGGCCTCGACGGACCCCGGAATTAATTGTTGGTAGTAATAGTCGAACAAATGATCAATCTCAACAGCTTGAAATCCTGCCGCCTCGGGATATGCGTCCTTGATCCGTTGCGCCTCGCGGCGGGCCTCAGCCAGCTTCGGGTTCGGCCCGCGGAATCCGCAGGTTGTGTCTTGTAGTGACGGCTGTGGCGCCGAACCCGAGGTAGATTCAAGCGGAACCGTCGACGAACCACCGCTACAAGCTCCTGCGGCAACAACTAGAAACAGGGAAGCGGTAGCCACGCGGATAACCGGCCGTCCGTCCATCAAAATGGAGCTTCGTAACTCGTGACGGACACTGCCGATTCCGATGCGGCCCAGCACGTTCACCAACCGGCAGCGCCCGAACGACGTGCCTTTCATGTAAGCCTCCCAGGCAATCGGCGGTCAGGCCACGATACGCCCCCGCTGCATCCGCGGCTGTGCTCGATGATGTGGGTGTGCCGCGGTTGATCGCTCCCGCCATGGCGTCGGGTTCACGGTGGAGGCGGGGCGGTGTGGCGTAACCATCCGCCGTTCGGGGTGAAGCGCAGGACGTCGATGTTCGTGGTGACGATCAGGACATCGATGTCGTCGGGCAGTCGCAGCGCGGCGGCAGGGACTTCGCCCGGCGTCTCCCGCAGGGTGTGGATCAGGCCCGCGGCGGGGCCGTCGAGGCTGGCCATGAGGACCAGGACGTGGATCCCGGCGCGGCCGGCCAGCGACTGTCGGGCGTTCGTGGACTGCTCGGAATCCAGCCAGTCCTGCAGGAAGGCGGTGACGTCGTAGTCGAGGTCGAGAGTGCGCGCTTGCCCGCTGATGGTGCCAGACAGCAGGATCCCCGGCCCCAATGGGCTGTCCGGCACTACAGCGCAATTAGAGTAGAAGCCAAGCGCTTTCGCGTACTTGGGGAAGTTCTCGTGGTCGGCGAGCGAGTTGATGATCCCGCGGGATTCGAGGTCCTCGATCAGCTGGGTCGACGTCGCGATCAACGTCTTCACCTCGGGGGTCTTGGGGTTGCCGCCGTATGCGCCGGCCGCGCGCGAGACGTCCACCGACACCGCCCACAGGTAGCGGAAACTATATTTGGGGATGTACCGCTGCGGCAGTGCCTCGTAGAGGTCGATGAATCGGCGCAACGCTTGGCTGGTCAGTTCCTTGACCTCGACGACGTGGCGCCGTGACCTGAAGTCGGGGATGGCTCCGCCGGCGACCGCCTCGTCCTGGTCGCAGACGCGGGTGAGGTCCGGATCGTCGAGCGCGGTGGAGGCCAACAGCTGTGCCCGCACCTCGCTCGGCTTGAGTCGGCAGCCGCGATGGCCGCACGGGGCGGGCGTGGTGTCGTCGACCTTCTTCACCGCAGCCTCACTCAGTTGCGCATGTTGGCGAAGGGGCGCAACCCGTGGTGGGCGCGGAACCGGGCGATCATCTCGGTCTCCATCGCGGCTGCCTCTTCGTCGTCGGTGACGCGCCAGCCTACGAGGAGGTCGGCGTGGTCAGCGAGTTGCCAGATCCGGCGGCCCCCGGAATGGCCGATCGGCTCGCCGGCACCAAACCGACGGAACTCGTCGAGCCGCTTGTACAGCCCACGCCCTTGGCCGGCTCCGTGATTGGCCTTGCCGATGTAGACCACGCGGGTGCCGGACACCCACAGCTGCTCCAGCTCGGCCACGGGCACGGTGGGGTCCTTGCCCTTGAAGTGTCCTGCCGGCGAGACGTCGAGGAACGTTGGCGGGTCGTCGGTGGGTCGCACTATGACGTACACACCCGGCCCGGTCGGGACGCCGGCGGTGGGCAGCGCGGCGAACGGCACCCACCCAGCGAAGTCGTCGAGGTCAATCGACTCGGTCCTCATCGGCTCACGCGTCCCGCTCCGTGATCTCTATCATTGCGGCGCAACCCGTTCGGGAGCCTTGTTCCGTTCACACCGTGATTATCCTTGGACGGGACGGTTCGATGATGGGATTTCTGACTGTGGACTTAAACGTGCGGTCCTGCACAGCCGTATCGTTCCAATTTCCGCCACTTGGATGAGAAAAACGGCTGCGCCATCTCCGTGAGAAACACGCAAAGGCGCAGCTAGAGGCGTCGACTTTCGCCATCCAGTTTGAGAATCGACAACCTGGCCACCACAGGTGACGGTCGCCAGACGTCTTCCGATCACTTCCCATGTCGGCAGCGCACGTTCGCATTGGAAGTCGGAATCGATTGCGCTTCAGCGTAAGTCTTTGATCATTGCGAGCCCGAGCGGGCCGTTGCCTTGGCCGACGACGCGGAACCCGTTGCGTTCGTAGAGGTGTTTGGCGGGATTGCGGATGTGGACGTTGGTCACATCGCGTTGTGGTCTCTTGCAAGGGTGGTGAAGAGCGCGTCGAGCAGCACGGCACCGATGCCGGCCCCGCGGTACCCTGGTGCCACTGCGATGCACAGTTCGGGCAGGGGCGTCCCCGCGGCGTCGCAGTGCAGTGGTGGGTTGCCGTAGTAGGTCCACACGGCACCGACGGGTGTGCCCGTGTGATCGGCGGCAATAATCGGCGCCACCCCGTCAGGGGGGAGCATCTCCAGCACTTCGTCGTCATCGGGGTGGGGAAGAGGCCTGTCTTCGATGACGCAGGCGTGACGAGCCATCTCGACGATGAAAGAGGCATCTTCCGTCGTCGCCGCACGAAGCACGATTTGCTGAGGTGTCATCGCCGGAAGTGTGGCAGATGGCGTGTGCGCGACACACCTGGTTTTCGCAGCCGCAGCGCTGGCGCCATCCTCGCCACCGAGTTGGCTGCTTGCCGCCTTTGAACCCTGTGCGATCGCACTCCGTGCCAGGCTTCGGTAAGGCGCTACCGCTGGCGGCGGCGAGTTGTGGTCGACAGACGTCTGCCGTCTGCCATCTGGTGGCGCTGCGCACGGCAACCAGTCCACCCGCTGCTGGGTAAGCGGCATCTAGCCAGGTGGCGCGGGCCAGGAAGACAGCGCTTCTGCTGAGCCGCGGGATCAGGCAAAGTGCGGCGGCTCTGTTGCTGGCCGTCAATAGCACATACGATCCCGGTGTGGGCGCATCGAAGGCTGGCGCATCGGTATTGCTGCTTCTGGCAGTGGGACCTCTATTACTGCTTGCTCCTTGGTGGCCCCTACCGTCACTCTTATTGGCTCCGCTGGTTGCCCTCGCGGCGGTCTACTTGGCGTTCATCTTCGCGCTGGGCTGTAAATGGTGGGCCAAGCGCCAACGAGAACAGACAGTGTCAGCATCCGCATCCGCGTCCGAATCGCGTGCGCATTGGCAGGCCGGCCGCTGGGACATCGACCCGCGTCACGCTTACCTAGCCAATGTCGGTGACGCCACCGCTTACGACGTGAGTGTCACGCTGTCCGACAAGGTGGTTTGCACGGCTGAGACAGTTCCGCCGTTCAGCGCCGAGCGGCTGTCTTCGTCGTCGGGACTGCCGTGCTACGTGAACCTTTCTGTCCGTCAGCGATTCGGTGCTTCGCTCGCCATGACGATGGGTCGTCGCGGAAGCGGCAACGCCGTCACGGAAGCGTCCGCGGTTGAGGTGCAGGTCAGATGGCGTGCGGCATCTGGTGAGTGGCACAACCAAAGCGCAGCGATCTGCTAGTGCGGGCCTGCACGGCATCCGTGGGCTGGCGCACCGCTGCGCGAAGTTTGCGATGCAATCGCAGGAATGTGTCGGTGCGGGAGCCGTCAGATAGACAGATCGAGCGCGTCGAATCTGTGGTGAGCCCAGAGTCGGCGCGACGATTCCTCCGGGTAGGGGCGATCGGTCGGGCGCTGTAGATGCGTGTAGTGCGGGTGCCTGACGGCTCACAGGGGGGGGCCACCTGGGCGCACCGTGGCTGGCGAAGTCCCACCCAATCCGTCCGCATGGTGTGTGAGAGCTGCTCGTATTCGTCTGCCGTGCCGGGAAGGGCTGACGGATGGCTGGTGATGTCGTCGCGCGTGAGTGTGCCGAAGACGAGCAGCATGTCCAGGCTGTGACACCTTCGTCGCTGATATGGCTAAGTCTTTTCGGAAGCGAGCCGGGGGACACATCGCCGTGGGTACCTCATGGCGCGGAACTCTTCGCTTGGGACGGCGGAGCCCGCCGGTGAGAGAATGGAGGTCGGCGCGCGATGGCGACCCTGGCGGCGTCCACCCACGCATCGGGGCTCACCGATAATCTGCAGGTGTGCGGATGAGTTCAGCGGACTGCGACCGTGTCTTTGAGGCGGTTGCCGCCGAGCGCCGCGAGATCGCCGCATTGGTTGAGAGTCTGGACGCCGGGCAGCTGGCCATACCTAGCCTTTGCGCGGGCTGGGATGTCAAAACTGTTGCAGCACACCTGGTCAGTGACTTTGCTGACGGATTTTGGGGCTTCCTGGCCAGCGGTGTACGACATCGCAGCGGAGATCGCGGGATTGATGCCCTCGCCCGACGCCGCGCAATGGCATCTGCGGCCGACATCGCGGACGCTCTTCGCTGTGGTGCCGATTATCGGCTTAGCCCACCGATCACCGGTCCGGTAGCTGGCTTGACCGATGTGTTGGTCCACGGTTGCGATATGCGGATCCCGCTGGCCGTTGTGCACCGCCCAAACCCAGAACTTGTCGCGCTAGTGCTCGATTTCCTCACTGGCCGAACCCAACTCGGGTTCTTCCCGCGCGGAAGACTACGCGGTATCGCACTCTTTGATGAAGACACGGGGCGAGAGTGGGGGACCGGTGACGCGCTTGTCGGGTCCGCAGAGGCATTGATGCTGGCTGCCTGCGGACGTACCGTCGCGCTCGATCACCTCGCTGGCCCCGCAGTACCCGTATTGCGCGCCAGGCTTCGGTAAACGCCCTCGTCAGGCCCGGCGATGAGATGGGCACCGTACTAATGGCGACCACCGGAAGTGACGTGGGAGTCTATGCGTATGGCTGGCGGGAACCTCATGCACTGGGTACAGCAGCTCGACGAGCTCGAACAGGTCGTCAAGAACTTGGCCGACGCGATGCGGCTTCACCCGCGGCAGGATGAGTGGATCGCCGGTGACCCGTCACAGGCGTTGCGGGAAACCACGCCGGGGGACTATCTGCGTGACCTCCCCCGTCTGAACACCGCCGACGACCCGGAGCTGCAACGAGCATCGTTGGCACTCGCACTCGCCATCCGTGCCGTCACCGGTCGTCGGCAGCGCTGGACGGCACGAGAACTCGTGCCGGCCCTCGATGCGATCTGCGCCGGGATCGCGCCGATGCGTGCGGCCCTCACCGCACCGGCGGCCACGCCGGCGACGTTGGAATCCATTGTTGCGGAACTGCGCAGTGAGTTCACGCTGTCCTTGGCGGTGATGCTCAGCGGGCAGTACGCCGTGGTCACCAAGCTCTACGAGTGGTACTCCGCGGCGTCTGGTGTTCCTGGAGACGCCTACCTCGATGTCCGACGATTCGAGATCGTCGACCAGGCCGGGCCAGGCTGCATCCCCATGCGCGATCTCGAAATTGCCACGCACGGCGGGGTCACGATGCTGACACCGCAGACCGGGTTCGTGAGCTTCGACCGGTTCTCGCCAGTCCAGCAGCTGCTCTACGGCCAGTGGTTCGCCTACATGCACTCGCTGTGGGATGAGCAATACCGTGGGCGCGTGGCCGCCGCGCACGGCACCGCACCGGATGGCAGTCCCTGGGACTCGCGAGACATCCGCGTGCCGATCTTCGGAGACATCCGCCGAATCCGCAACGACTACATCCACAACAAGGGAATCGTCGACGAAGCGAGCGAGACAGAAGTCCTTACATGGTTCACCGAGGGCAAGGCCGCGGCGATCACGCCCGAACAGATGATGTCGTTGCTCACCATGTTCCCTGAATCAGACCTACTCGAGAAACCCACGCCAGCAGCGAAGCACAGTCGCAAACCCTTACCTTGGAGCGCCGAACCGAACGTCATCGAACACGTGCAGCAACGAGCACGCCAACTCGGGCTCAATCGGAAGGCCCGCAAGGACATCGGCGCCGCGGCACTGGATCTGTGGCTGGCGGCCAACCCAGTTCCCACAGCTGACGACTGAGACCACGACCCGTATCTCGACTTTTCAGAGCCAAACGAACCCGCATGCCGCGCCATCACGGCCGGGGGCCGGCCTGCGGCGGTGCTTGAGAACCCGCCGCACACGCGGCCAGGGGAGGACGCGATGCATGGTCCTGCATCACCGTACCGTTCCAACTTCTGCCACTTGGATGAGAAAAATGACTGTGCCATCGCAATGAGAAACCTGTGTAGGCGCAGCTAGAGTCAGTGGCATGTGCCGTCCAGTCTGAGAATCGACACCTGCCCGCAGATGTGTCGATTGTCAAAGTGGATTTCATTTCGTCATTTGACATGACGCAAGTGTCACTTAGATGACGAAACCTTAGCCGCCCTCCGTATCGCCCCAGGGTAGCTGTGGAGGCGTCACTTCGTGATTGGCGTTGATTTGGCCGCCACTTGTCTCCGTCGTCTATTGATGGATCAGGCGCGTAAGCGGGGCTGTCGGCGGCGGCTGTAGGTTCTCATGCCTGATGTCATCTTCGCATCCGCAAAGTCATGTGGATGCCATTTCTCGAACCAGCTCGCATCGACCCCCGCGCCGGCTACCGGTTCTCGCCAAAGAGGGCGTATCGACAAAGTGTACTATGTAGTACAGTATGCAACTGCCGAACTCGGGCTGACTTTGACCAATCGGCGACACGAAGTCGCCGAAACGATGTACTGAGCAGCCGGCCACCACTGATTTGGATACGTACCTGTCCGCCCATTTCGCCTGGGGCACAGCAAGGAAGGTTCCCCACATCGTCTCGTTGACTGCGGTAGCGATCGTCTCAGTCGTCGCCTTGCTTGCGCCGCTCAGCGTGAGGGTGTTCCGGCTCGCCGTGCCGGCGATCGTGCTCGAAATTCTTCTCGGCGTCATCCTGGGGCCACAGGTACTCGGCTGGTTGCACATGGACGCTGCGCTGCAGGTGATGTCGACGATTGGCCTGAGTTTCCTGCTGTTGCTCGCTGGGCTGGAAATCGACGTACGTCTTTTGCGAGGGGCGCTGCTGCGCCGCGCTGCCGGGGCGTTCGCGGTGTCGTTCGCTCTTGCGGTGGGAGTGGGTGTCAGCCTCGGGATGTTGGGCCTCGCTCGATCACCGGTGCTGATGGCCCTGATCCTCTCGGCAACCGGGCTCGGCATCATACTTCCGGTCCTCAAGGACGCGGGGATCGTGGAAACCCGAGCGGGGCAAGTCATCGTGGCTGGTGCATCGATTGCCGAGGTCGTACCCATAGTGCTTCTTTCCCTGTTGTTTTCCGAAGACACATCAGTCGGGCTCGGGGCCAGGTTGACGCTGCTGGCGGCGTTTCTCGGCTTCACGGGTGTCGTCATCACGGTCGTTCTCGGCCTGGAGCGTGCCCGTACCTTGTGCAAGACGATGCTCGACCTGCAGGACACCACCGCCGAGATTCGAGTCCGCGGAACGATGGCCCTACTCTTGGTATTTGCTTCTCTCGCGACAGCGTTCGGACTCGAGTCGATCCTGGGAGCGTTCCTCGCCGGGACGGCTCTGACGCTCCTCGACCGCGATGACGACATGACCCACACCCAGTTCTATACCAAGCTGCATGCGGTCGGATTCGGTGTATTCATCCCGTTCTTCTTCGTCGCAACCGGGGTGTCACTCGACATTCGCGCACTTGTCGACCACGCCTCCTCCTTGGCCAAGATCCCTGTCGTCCTTGCTGCCCTCCTGATCGTGCGAGCGTTGCCGGCCATCGTCTACCGTCCGTTACTCGCCGGTGGCCGCGACGTTCTGGCCGCGGGCCTACTGCAGGCCACGTCGCTGAGCATTCCGGTGGTGGCCGGGGGCATCGGCGTGGAGCTGGGCCTGCTGGAACCGGCCAATTACGCCGCGCTGGTCGCCGCCGGCTTGTTGTCAGTCATCGTGTTTCCCCGACTGGCTGTCTTCCTACTGGCGCGGGGCGCTGAAGCATCCGCTCCGGGCGTGCGCGCAGACGGCAGCCTCAGTGGCGATGACCGACCGCGTCCTGGCCCGTGAAGACTGTCCGGACGACTTCGAACTTGGGTCGGCCGAGCGCGGAATGACCACACTCACGGCGGCGTCGCAGGTCGCGACCACGGCAGCGATTCTCGCCTATCTCATGTGGAGCAACGTCGGTCCGCAGCGAGCCAGAGGGCGTTCCGGAAGACCGGTCCGGGCCGCGGTCGCCTTCGCCGTCTTCGTGGGCTGCAATGCGTCGATTCAAAACGGGAACACCCGCATCTTGCTGGTGCTGGTGCTGTGCGCTCCCATCGCAGTGGTGGTGAGGCACCTCCGCAGGGAAACCCTATGCGGTCATGGATCGGGTTGCGGCCGGTCGTGATCCTGGTCGGGCGTGGTCGTCCATCCGCGGAAGGTGTCGAGGAGGCGCTCGCGGAAGCCCTCGTCGAGTTGATCGGACGGAACCCGCCCCAAGGTGCTGATCGTCGACCGGAACTGATCGAGGTAGTTGACGCAGCCATCACATTCCAGCAGGTGTGCGTCGAACCTGGCTCGGACGTCGGGATCGAGCGCACCGTCGAGGTAGTCGGTCACCAGTTCCACGAGTTGCTCGCAGATGATCTCGTCGGCGTTCATGCGGTCGTCCCAAGGTAGTTTTCCAGCTCTTGGCGAACCACGGCTCTGCCGCGATGTAGTAGCACCCGCTGGTTGGCCGCGCTGATGTCCAACAATTGGCATACCTCCTGGGAACTGAACCCCTGTACGTCACGCAGAGTGACCACCTCACGTTGGCGCGCCGGCAAGCGCTGCAGTCCCGCGGTGGCGACCTGTGTGAGTTCCCCGCTGAGCAGCGACCCCTCGGGCGTGTCCGGGAACGGGGCGGGTGGTTCCTTCCAATGACCGGGCAGGGGATCGCCCGCGTCGCGGAACCGGTCCGGATCGACGGTGCCGCCGGTCATGACGCGCACGGCGGTGTCGGTGTATCGGCGTTCAGCGAGGCCGTGTTTCTTGGCGACGTTGATCAAGATGGTGAAGATCCACGTCCGTAGTGAGGCCCGACCCTCGAACTTGTCGATGCCCTTGAAGATCGCGATCCACGTCTCCTGCACAACGTCCTCGGCGAGCTCGTTGCTGGACACGTATCCGCGCGCCACTCGTTGCATCGAGGGCCCGTAAAGGTCGAGGAGCTTGCTGAACGCCTCCGGATCACCATTGCGCAGTCGGTCGGCCAGCGCCGCGGTGCCCACCGGTTCCAGCATGTCGGAATCCCCTCGTCGGCCGTGCGTGAGCGATCGCTACCCGGCCGCCGCGCCATAAGCGCCGAAGTCACCAGTGAATAGCACAGTAGATGGCTCGTGCGGATTGTGTCCGGTATCTGCTCCTGGCTGGGCAACGGAGGGTGACGAGGGGACGTGCCGGGTAGATCGGTCTCGACGCCGTGGTGGTGCGAGGTCCGATGCGAACTGTACCGGGAGGTACACCTGACTGCGTAGAGGTCGCAGTCTTGGCGACTGACCGAGAAGCTATCGTGGACTGATGGCAGCAACGCGGGCGCCCGAGAAGGCGGCAACGGGCGAGAGCCCAAGGCCGTCTTTGTCCCCGCGGGGGCTGCGCAGCCGTGCAGCGATTGTCGACGCGGCTGCGACCATGATGCGTCAAAGTGGCGTGGCGTCGACCAGCCTCGATGACGTGCTGGCGGCCGCGGGCTGCGGCAAGTCGCAGCTGTACCACTACTTCGACGACAGGGCCGACCTCATTCGGGCGGTCATCGACCGTCAGGTCGAACTCATCTTGGCGGCGCAACCAGCGATACACCACGCCGACTCCTGGGCGGGCCTGAAGCGGTGGTCTGAGCAGGTGATGGAGAGCCATCGTGTCCTGGATGGGCCGTTCGCGTGCCCGCTCGGATCGATGGCCGCCGAACTGAAGAACGATCCCGCTTATCTTCCACATTTGGACGCCGCCTTCCGGCGCTGGGAGGAGCCGCTGGCACGCGGCTTGGAAGTCATGCGCGAGCGAGGTCAGCTCACACGGCAGTCAGATCCCGATAGATTGGCCCAATCGATCGTCGCGGCCGTGCAGGGTGGGTTGATGATGGCCCAAATCCACGACGATGGCACGGTTTTCGAGGATGCGGTGGAGAACGCGCTGCTGTCTCTGCGTCGCAGGGCAACACCGCGGCGACGGACGGTCGCGGCGAAGAGCTGACCGAGTCGGGTCGTGGGCACGTTGACCAGATCCTGGCTCAGACCTGGTAACGCCGCAGCGCCGCCACCGCGTCTTCGAGCACGTCGCGCATGATCTCGATCCGGCCGTGGACAGAGGCGAGGAGGTATCCGCCTTGCAGAGCCGCGAGAAGGCTGGCGGCAAGGCGGTCTGGATTGGCGTCGGAATCCATCTCGCCGCAAGTCTGAATCCGGCGTAAGCCTGCGGCCAGATGTCCCTCCCAAGTGCGGAAAGCAGCATCCAACGCAGGTTGGTACTCCGGAGAGTTTCTCAGTTCCGCAGCCAAGGTCCCGAGGGGACAGGCGAACGGGCCATCCTCGGCCGGTTGGGCGTCCACCACGCGCGTCACCCACGTATCGAGTCCGTCCCATGAATTGATCTCCGCGGCGGCAACTTGGCCGTCGAGTAAGGCCGCCAGTTCCCGGTCTATGACCGCTCGGACCAGTTCAGTTTTATCGCGAAAATGGCGATCAAGCTCTCGGACCTCTGCGCCAGATGCGTGGGAGACATCACCGATCGACGTAGCGGCGACGCCGCGGTGGTACATCATCGAGGCGGCAGCATTGACGATCGCCGCACGTGCATGCCGGTGATGTTGTGTGCCCGAAGTGTTGCAGACAGTCCCCGGGGTCGAGCATTCGTTCATCAGAACTCTCCAATCGTCTTTCGTTTGGAACCTCGCCACCCCACGGCACTGTGACTGGTTGGCGTTCGGTCGTAATGCCACAGGCGCCTTCTCGGCGGCTGTATGACTGCTATCCCACAGCCCGGGGCAGTGATGTCCGCGTGACATCTGTTGTACTCACCGGTACAGTTTCATCGCACTGGTGGCGGTTGAGTCTTGCTCCTTCGAGTGGGTCGCCCGATCAGTCCGGCTCGGCTGCATGGGCGCCGCGCGATGATCAGACGTAGGGGAGTGTCGGTGTGGGTAGCTTCCGTTACACGTCGGGTCGGAATGCATCCCCAGCTCCCAAAAGTCGATCGGTCGACGCCGTCGTGTAACGCCACGCCCGACCGGAAGCACTCATGATCTGGAGACGGCCTACTCAACGATAGAAGGAAGGCCAATGTCATTGGAAAATGCCATATCTCGCCTGTATTGTTCACCCATCGCCTCTCGGGTGGCCCCGGCCGGGGAAGTTGCGGTGCGGTACGCACTCGTGTTCGTCATCGCGTGGATCGGCGCACTGAAGTTCACCACCTATGAGGCCAATGCCATCCAACCGCTGGTCGCGAGCAGCCCCCTGATGAGCTGGGTGTACGACATCTTCTCGGTGACGACCTTCTCGGCAGTGCTGGGTGTCGTCGAACTGGCGACTGCCGCGCTTATTGCCGTTAAGCCATGGGCGCCCAGGGCATCCATTGTGGGCAGTGTGATGGCAATCGGGATGTTCGTCGTAACGCTCAGCTTCATGTTCACCACTCCCGGAGTGATGGCGCTCGAAGCCGGCGGGTTCCCGGTGCTGTCCATGGTGGGCAACTTCTTGGTGAAGGACGTCGTCCTCCTCGCAGTGGCGCTGTGGACTCTCGGTGACGCCGTGCGGACGCTGCGCGCGGAACCGCTGGGTCAATGACAGTCCGCCGCGTTCTGACCCAAGGCCTTCTGTCTGGTCGCCATCCCGGGGACAAACTGTTCTGTGTAGTACATTTCACTCGCAATCGTCCTCAGCCGAGGGAGGCACATGAGCACCTCAGCCCGAACGGTCTTCCGCGGCAGTAGCGGCGAATTGACCGGCAAGTTGGAGATGCCGATCGGCGATCCGAAAGCCTGGGCGCTGGTCGCGCACTGCTTCACCTGCGGCAAGGATAACGCTGCAGCAGGCCGGATCTCGCGTGCCTTGGCGGCGCAGGGGATCGCGGTACTGCGGTTCGACTTCACCGGCCTGGGGGAGTCCGAGGGTGAGTTCGCCGCGACCGGCTTCAGTTCCAACGTCGAAGATTTGGTGCATGCCGCAGACCATCTCCGCGACCAATTCAGTGCCCCAGCCGTGCTGATCGGGCATTCGCTGGGCGGGGCGGCAGTCTTGGCAGCCGCATCTCGAATTCCCGAGGTTCGCGCGGTCGTCACCATCGGTGCACCGGCTGACCCCTTCCACGTCGTCGGATTGCTGGGCGACGCGCTACCCGGCGTCGAAGCGGGCGAGGCCACGGTATCGATCGGGGGTCGACCGTTTCGGGTGCGTCGCGAATTTCTCGACGACATCGCGATGCAACCGCAGTGCGAGCGCATCGCCGCCCTCGACACTGCGCTACTCGTCATGCATTCCCCGCTCGACGAGGTGGTGTCGGTGAACAACGCGCGGATCATCTTCGACACCGCGCGGCACCCGAAATCGTTCATCACTCTCGACGGCGCCGACCACCTTCTCAGCAATCGGGCCGACGCGGGGTACACGGCGAGCGTCCTTGCCGCTTGGCTGAGTAGGTACGTGGCGGCACCTACGGCGACCCGCGACCTGAACACCGATGACTTGGCCGACGGTGCCGTGCGGGTCGCCGAAAGCGGACCCGGCAGACTCACCCAGCAGATCGGTACGCGCCGGCATCGACTGACCGCGGACGAACCCCGACCCATCGGCGATGACGCCGGCCCAACACCGTACGACCTTCTCCTGGCCGCGCTCGGCGCCTGCACGTCGATGACGGTGCGGATGTACGCCGATCGGAAGCAGTGGCCGCTCGAACGCATCGTCGTCGATTCGCGCCACTCCCGCGTCCACGCCAAGGATTGCGCCGAATGTGAGACCGCCACGGGGATGGTCGACCGGATCGAACGCGACATCACCCTCATCGGCCCGCTCGACGGCGACCAACGTGCCAAGCTGCTCGACATCGCCGACCGGTGCCCGGTGCATCGCACCCTTCGCTCCGAAGTGTCCATTCATACCGCTGACGCACGAGCCGACCGAGACAGAGGCTGACATGACTGAAGATTCAGAATTCGACGTAGTCGTGATCGGTGGCGGGCCTGGCGGCGCGTCAGCGGCGCAATACCTCATCGCCGAAGGGCTCGAGGTGGCCCTGGTGGAGGAGCGCCTCATCGGCGGTGAATGCCACTACTGGGCATGTAATCCGACCAAGACGCTACTGCGCCCGATCGAAGTACTGGCCCTGGCGAAGGCCGTCCCCGGCGTCCGGGAAGCTGTGGGGTCGGGGCAGCTCGACGTCGCTGCCGTCTTCGCCAAACGCGACGCCATCGTCGATCATCTCAACGATGAGGGTGTCACCGCCGCTCTGCAGCAAAGCGGCCTCACGGTGTTGCACGCCCACGGCCGGCTCGCAGGCCCCCGCGTGGTCACCGTCACCCACCCCGGCGGCCGCGAGGAGACTGTCCGCGCGCGGCAGGCGGTCGTGCTCGCCACCGGTACCCGCCCCGCCATCCCCGACGTACCAGGGCTGGCCGACGCGCGCCCCTGGACCAACCGCGACCTGGCGGCCATGACGCACGTACCGCCACGGACCCTGATCATCGGCGGCGGCGTCGTCGCCGTCGAGTTCGCCACCATCCTGGCCGGTCTGGGCTCCAAGGTGACGCTGCTCGCGCGGGGCCGGACCCTGCTGCGCAACTCCGAGACCGTCGCCAGCGAGATGGTCACCGAGTCGTTGCGACGCAACGGAGTTGACCTTCGCTTTGAAGCTCACCCATCCGGAGTGGTCCGATCCGTCGCGGGCGGCACGGTCTCCGCCACCGTCGGGGACGAGACCATCGAGATCGACGAGGTCGTCGTCGCCGCAGGACGGGTGGTCAACACCGATTCCCTCGGCTTGGAATCCGTGGGGCTGCGTAGCGGAGAGTTCGTGCCCGTCGACGACCATCTGCAGGCACTCGGAGTCGACGGCACCTGGCTGTACGCGATGGGTGACACCACCGGACGCGCGCTCTTATCGCACCTGTCGCAATACCACGCAGTCGTCGTCGCCGATATCATCGCCGCCCGCGCACAAGGCCGTCGGCTCGGCGCCGATGAACTCATCGCCCGCGACCCACACAACCTGCCCCAGGTCATCTACACCGACCCCCAGGTCGTCGAGGTGGGACGAACCGAAAGTCAGGCGCGCGCCGACGGATTCACGGTCACGACGACCACCGCGCGGTACCCGGAGTCCGTGCCCGACCTCGCCATCTTCCGCGACGGCTTCGACGCCTGGGCGAAACTGGTCATCGACGCCGACACGGACACCCTGCTCGGCGCGACGTTCGTCGGACCCGAGTTCGCCGAACTCGCCCAAGCGGCCACCCTCGCCATCGTCGCCAAGGTACCAGTCGAGACACTCCGCCACGTCGTGGCACCGCACCCGTCGATCAACCAGATCTGGAACCCGCTCCTCGCCCGACGAAGGGGTCATTCAGGTGGCCCGACCAGCTGACCCTGAAAGGGAGAGCCGCTGTCGAGACTGGATTTTGGAATACACCGTACTCAGTGTCAGCGCACACAGAGACGCGCGTGACACGCGAAGGAGCTTGCTATGGCAGTGATCAACAGCGGATTCGGTAACCGTCGCGGCGCCGGCGACTCACGGTTGCCACCGGGCCAGACGCTCGTCGACGACTGGCCGGTCCTGACGGCCGGCCTGACACCCGATATCGGGGCGCACGAGTGGACGTTCACCATCACGACCGAGACGGGCACCGAGCACGGATGGGATTGGAACGCGCTCCAGAACGTGGGCGTGGAGGACATCGTCACCAACATTCACTGCGTCACCCACTGGTCCAAGCTTGACATGGCCTGGCGCGGGGTCTCTTTGGATCGGCTGTTCGAGGACGTCGAGACCTCCTGCGACTACGTCCTGGTCCGAAGCCACGGCGGTTACACCACCAATCTGCCCCTCGACGATCTGCTCGAAGGCCAGGCGTGGATCGCCACCGAGGCAGAGGGTGAGCCCTTGACTCCTGAGCACGGGGGGCCGGCGCGTCTTCTCGTGCCCCATCTGTACTTCTGGAAGAGCGCCAAGTGGGTCCGCGAGATACGGATGATGCCGAGCGACGAGCCCGGGTTCTGGGAACAGAACGGATACCATCTCCGTGGTGATCCGTGGCGGGAGGAACGCTACTGGTGACGTCTCCGATCCGCGCGAGCTGGCATGTCGGACGCGTCGTCAGCCGCCGTCGAGAGACCGCATCGGCGGTCCGAATCGAGCTGGACGTGCCGACCTGGCCGGGAAACCATGCCGGTTCCCACCTCGACGTCCGCCTCACCGCCCCGGACGGCTATCAGGCGGTCCGGTCCTACTCGGTCGCGTCGCCGGGCGAGACGACACGAGTCATCCTGGCGATCGACGAACTCCCCGCGGGTGAAGTCTCGCCCTACCTCGTGCACCAGCTCGCAGAGGGCGACGAGCTCGAGGTGCACGGCCCACTGGGACGATACTTCGTCTGGATCCCATCAGAACCCGACCGTTCCCCGGTTCAGCTCATCGCCGGTGGATCCGGCGTGGTCCCGCTGTTCGCGATGGCCATGGCACGTGAGCACGAGGCGAACCACGCCGAGTTCCGACTGCTGTACTCGGTCCGGGCGCCCGAGGACGTGCTCTTCGCCGAGGAGCTCTCGGCGCTCTCACAGACCACCATCGACATCGTGCACACACGAAGATGCCCTCCGGGATCACTGCGTCCCCCCGGGCGACTGACTCGAGAGTCGTTGGCCGGTTTTGTCTTTCCCGCCACGGCGGCACCGCGCATCTTCCTCTGCGGCCCTACACCGTTCGTCGAGACGATCGCCGGTTGGCTTCTCCAACTAGGCCATGACCCCGGACGAATACGCACGGAACGCTTCGGAGGCAGTGGATGACCCACCTCGACGGAAACGCGCTTGCCGGACTCTTCGCCGACACTCTCGGCATCGAGATCACCGCCGCCATTGGACGATGCAGAAGCTGTCATCTCGTATTCGAACTGGCGCGCGCCCACGCCTTCGTGACCGCCATCGGGTCGGTCCTGCGATGCGAGCATTGCCAGGGCGTGCTCGCCGTCATAGTCCAAAAGCCGCATGAAGTACTCGTCAACCTCTCGGGGCTGGCACACGTCTCAATCCCAGGGCCATGACCCGAAGTCGCGTCGCTGTCCAGTGCCTATTGGGCAAGAGGGCGGCGATTTGACCAGGCTTCCGAACCGTCGGTGAAGTCTGCCAGCTGTGCGCGGAGTCGAACGCGGCTCCGCGACAGGCGGGACATGACCGTGCCAACTGGAATCCCCAAGAGGATCGCAGTGTCGGCACAGGTGAGATCCTCGACGCCAACGTAGTACAGCACCTTCTGGAAGCCCTCCGGCAGCGATCGGAATGCTTCTTCTATTCGATGGTCGGACAGACCGTCCATGGCTTCGTCTTCTGCCGAACGCTCGAACCGATTCGAACGAGAAGCAAAGCCAGCGATACCGTCATCGGTAATCGCGTCGACGCAAAAGGTTTCTGGACGACGTTGTTTCATCCGGTGGACGCTGATCCATCGGTTGTGCATTATCCGATACAGCCACGCTCTCAGATTGGTGCCAGGCTGGAAACGGTCGAATCCGAGAAATGCGTTCATCATGGTGTCCTGGATCAGATCCTCGGCATCAGCCTCCCGGCGTGTAAGTCGCCGGGCGGTGCAGAGGAGGGCGGCGCGGTACGGCATCGCTTCACGTTCGAACCGCTCGGCCAGTGCCGAGAGTGACTCGGCGGGACACTCGGCTTTGGGCGCAGTTCGAACTGTCGGCGCCGGTTTCGACCGTGCCGCGTCGATGCTCACGTACGACGTCATTTTCGCCTCAGTCCTCTCGTCAGCGGATGTGTGTAGTGCTCGCCCAGTAGGACGAATCGTCGCCGGCAACTCATGGTCAGGCTGTTACGTCGCTGCCAGTGCGCGAACAGCGAATACCGCTGCCTCTAAGGCCATTCCGTTGCTCTTATAGGCGCTGTGCGCTGCACGATCCAGGCCGCCGGGGGAGCAGACTGGGTCGCCGACTGCGCATAGCTGAATCGTCCTGGCCGCGTAGGGATTGCCGATGGTGATGGGCGGTGCGCTGCGTTGGACGAGAGCCAGGAAACCGGCATCTGGTGTGCCGAACAGCGCCACCGCCGCGATGTGGTTGGCCATCGCCGCGGGCATGGGACCGGTGATGCCGGTCGGTAATTCGTAGTCGGCCGGGATCGTGTCGGCGAGGGTGTAGCCGGCCACCGCTGCGCCTTGTGAGTAACCGCCGAGGACGATCTTGGTACTGGGGCAGGTCGCTGCGATGGACTCGACTTTGTTGCGGACGTCGGCGATGCCGTCGGCAGCGTGCTTGAAGTCGAGCGACGCAGGGTAATCCGCCGCATATACGTGGACGGACTTGCCGCTCAGGCGGTCGCTCAAAGCGTCGACGAAGGCTTGCCCGGTCGCACCCACGCCTGGCTGTTCAAACGTCCCGCGAGCGAAAACTATCTGGGCATACGGGCAGGCGAGTTCCGCCTTGGCGAGACCGGTAGCCGAGGTTTGCGGAATGAGCATCGCGACAGCGGAAAGAACAGCGGCGGAGAACCTTCCGCCGGTCCACGGTCGAGTGGCACCGTGCGCAGCGGGACTGATTTTCATGATCGTTCCTTTGCGTAGCAGTCGTGAGGTTCGGGGCGTACCGGCTTGTTGCTGAGAGCATCGATGACGGTTGCAGGCTAGCCATGTCGTGAACTTGAGAGGGCGTGTCTGCTTTCGTCGTGAATCCCCCGTGTTACCAAGCGATGTCGGCATGAACCACCGTGGCGCCTATTTCGGCTCGACCGCCATGCGGAGATCGGACGCTTCCCAATGCGTGTTCACGTCAGCCTTGCATGGATCAGCCGCCTACAGCAATACTGTACTACACAGTACAACTACTGAGTGGCGCGGTTCAGGCCGGCTGACCTCGGCAAAAGGACCCGCCACGACACTTCCGTTCCTGACTCGCTTCGGCGACCCGGGCCATAGACAGGACACTCAACGTGAACGAGATCCCGACGCCCCACAACAACGCCGCACCCTCCTTTGATGGTCTGCGAGCAGTGTTCGTCAACTGCACTTTGAAGAAGTCGCCTGAGCGCAGCCACAGCCAAGGTCTGGCCGATATCAGTAGCGCACTGATGGAAAAGCATGGCGTCGAGGTAGATCAGATTCGCGCCATTGATCATGACATCGCCGCCGGGGTCTACCCGGACATGACAGAGCATGGTTGGGAAACCGATGATTGGCCCGCACTCTACGAACGCATCATCGCCGCCGATATCCTCGTCCTCGTCGGACCGATATGGCTTGGCGACAACAGTTCAGTGATGAAGGCGGTCATCGAACGGCTCTATGGATGCTCGGGATTGCTCAATGACGCTGGGCAATACGCCTATTACGGACGCGTCGCCGGGTGTCTCATCACCGGTAACGAGGACGGTATCAAGCACTGCGCGATGAACCTTCTCTACAGTCTGCAGCACTTGGGCTACGTGATTCCGCCTCAAGCGGATGCGGGGTGGGTGGGCCCTGCAGGGCCGGGTCCCTCCTACCTCGACGAGGGGTCCGGCGGGCCGGACAACGACTTCACCAACCGCAACACCACTTTTATGACCTACAACCTGATGCACATCGCATCGCTACTGCGCACAGCCGGCGGAGTGCCCGCATACGGCAATCAACGCGCCGAGTGGGATGCCGGTTCACGATTCGGATTTGCCAACCCCGAGTACCGGTGACTGCGGGCCCCATATAGGGCATCGAAACCTACTTGCAGACGCCTCGCATGCGGTGAATCGAAGGGAAGGCCCCTCGCTAGCGGCGGCGCTTGCGTATCTATCCCGCTTGTTGGTGAGTATCCGAGGCTGGCCCCGACGGAAGGCCAGGAGTTCAAGAATCCGACCGAGAACCTCAAGGGCTCACAGGTGGGAAAGACGAGCCCTGTGAGGTGAGCCCTTCGTAGTGGTCCAGTCGTTGTGCGACTCTGTTGCCCGGTCTGCGGGCAAGGAAGAATCAACAACGACATGGCATCGAACAAGCGCCGGCGGCACACCCCGGACCAGATCATCCGCAAGCTCGCCGAGGGCAACAAGCTCCTTGCAGCGGGCCAGGAACTGAGCGAGGTGTGCCGACACCTAGAGATCGCGGAGTCGACGTGGCATCGCTGGCTTGCCCAGTACGGCGGCATGAAGGCCAACGACGCCAAGCGTCTCAAAGAACTCGAAGCCGAGAACGCCCGGCTCAAGAAGATGGTCGCCAACCAGGCCCTCGACATCGACATGCTCAAGGAGATCTCGGCGGGAAACTTCTGACCCCGAACCGCAAGCGCAGCGCCGTCACGGTGCTGCGCGAGCGGTTCGGGGTGTCTGAACGCCGCGCCTGCACGGTCGTGGGTCTGCACCGCTCCACGATGCGCCTGACGCCGGCGCCGATCGCCACCGAGGAGGCCGAGCTGCGGGCTTGGTTGCGCCGGTTCTCCACCGATCGACCTCGCTGGGGGTGGCGACGGGCAGCCAAGATGGCCCGCAAGGCCGGCTGGAAAGCCAACAACAAGCGCATCCGCCGGCTGTGGCGTGAAGAGGGCTTGCGGGTCCCACAGCGCCGCCGCAAGAAGCGGCTGACCGGCATCGGTGTCGCCGTGGGTGCGATGTCACCGATCCGCCCGAACGTGATCTGGGCGATGGACTTCCAGTTCGACACGACCGCCGATGGCCGCATCCTCAAGATGCTCAACGTCATCGACGAGTTCACCCGCGAAGCACTCGCGATTGAGGTCGACCGCGCCATCAACGCCGACGGCGTCGTCGACGTCTTGGATCGCCTGGCCCTCACCCACGGGGCGCCGCACTACGTGCGCTTCGACAACGGGCCCGAGTTCGTGGCCCACGCCGTGAGCGATTGGTGCCGATTCAACAGTGCCGGTTCCCTTTTCATTGATCCCGGCTCGCCGTGGCAGAACGCCTGGATCGAATCCTTCAACGGCCGCCTGCGTGATGAACTGCTCAACTCGTGGCGCTTCGACTCGCTTCTGGAGGCCCGGGTGATCATCGAGGACTGGCGCTGCGATTACAACGCCAACCGACCCCACTCCGCCCACGGCGAACTTACCCCAGCGGAGTTCGCTCTACAGTGGACCACGACCCACCAACCCCAAGTCGCATAGCGACTGGACCACCAAACGGGTCCCCCTCACCTGCAGCGTGCCGCTTGCCACCATCGCCGGCCTGACCGGACTCGGCTTTGACACCCTGGCTCCCGGTGGCCGATCGCTGACGAGCGCGCCCGAGACGGCTATGTCAACTCGAATTGGCGCCGATCGAGGGACTCTCCGATCTTGGTTGCGCCACGGCCTAATCCCTCAGCCCCGCATCGGGAATCCGGATCCAATCGGCGCTGCCGCGTTCATATCTGGAGAAACCTCGTAGCCGGACACATCTAGGCCTCCGATGTGGTGATGGAATCGCGGGAATGTGGCGGTGGGCGCCGTCAGGGAGGGAGATCGAGCACATTGGATGTGTGGTGCGCCCAGCGGCGGCGGGACGATTCCTCCCGAATTCGCGGCGCTCGCTGCAGCAGACCCCCAGACTGTCGGGCTCATCATTGCCGACATCGAACCGCACTCGCGACCGTTCGATCTGCGCGGCTGGGATGCACGCATGAAAGCGGTGGTGAGTGGGGAATACGCCTCGTTGTTCGGGCTGGGCGAGCCATTAGCGCCGGGCACGAAGTGGCGCGTTGTCCACGGTGGCTCCCTGGTTTAGGGCACCGCGCCGATGACTGGCACCACCGTACCGTTTCCAACTTCTGCCACTTGGATGACCACAATCGCTGCGCCATCTCCGTGACTGAATGACAACGACGCAGGTAGGAGTGGCGACAATCGCCATCCACTTTGACGATCGACATCTATTGTCGCCGGGCCTGGCCCCGGCGGTTGCGGTTCTGTTGACCCCGTTGTTGTTCCGGGTATTCAAACGCGCGGGCAGGACCAGCCGACTGGCGGCGAGGCCCCGAAAGTCACCAACGCCAACGAGGCACGCCGGCAATGCGTGTGTTGAGCCGACGTGCTCGTTGCGGACCGTCAGCCAAGGCAGGAGAAGCCCGAAGAAATGAAAAGAGTGGTTCGGCTCGGGTCTTCTAGACATGACGTGCTCTGCTGGTAGCGACGGTTGTGGCTGTGGCGACCAGGGCGCCGATCATTGCGAAGATGATCTGGCTGGTCTGGGTGGTCGCGACGACGGCGAATACGAATGGCTGGATGAATCCGATGTAGGTGAAGGAGAAATAGGCGGCGTTCAGACGTGCACGGTCTTTTGAATGGCCGAGCGTTTCGATCTGACGTAGCCCTGCAACGAGGATGACGCCGTATGCCGATCCCAAGATCACCGCCACTGGAAGCAGCAGGGCGCTGATCTGAACGGCGAATGCGGTGGCGGCGAGAAGCATTCCAAACACTGCGAGGCTGAGCCCAGCCGGCATAGCGGCGCCTTGTTTCCATCGCTCGATTCGCTGCGCAAGCGGCTGCACCAGTGCACCGGAGCCCATGGTGATGCCGGTGATGACTCCAGCACTCGCGGTGCTGAAACCTGGCACGTGAATGACGGAGGGCGCGATGGCGAAGCTCATGGTTGCTGCGCCGAACACCCATGGCGCCGTGAATGGGATGGTCCGTATGAACGCTGCAGACCTGACCGTCTCCCAGAACGTTTCTTTCGGGGCGGTGTCTGGTCTGTCAGAAGGCCGCTCTGTCGTGCCCAGATGCTCCGCCACCTTCGTAGGCGCTCCGTGGTCGAAAGAAGGATCGGGCGTTCGCCACAGCAGTGCGGCCGCAACTATCGAGACAAGAAAATGAACCGAGTAAGGCGAGGCCTCAGGCCATGGAGCCCACTGTGCGACGACACCTGCAACGAGCGGCCCCCCTCCGAATCCGACGGAAAGCGCCACCGTGACGCGCTTCGGAGCGGCGGCCCTGTCATCGTCTGAAAGCTCAGTTACCCATGCAGATCCCGGCCCGAGGGCAGCGCCAGCGGCAGCACCAGACATGAGTCGACCGAGCAGCAGCAGCCAGTGTTCCTGCGGACTGAAGCAGAGCACTACCGACGCTGCAGCGGACAACACAACGGCGATTCGGACGAGCCAGCGTCGACCGATGCGGTCCGCGACCTCAGCAGCAATGAAGAGTGCGGGGATGAGACCCACGATGTAGATAGCGAACGCTAACGAGATCTGCGAGGCGGAGAGACCAGTCGTCTCCCGGTAAACCGGAAGTAGTGCAGCGAATTGATTTGCGCCCCAACCCACAACCGCAAGGCCCGCAGCAGCGCGAGACCATCCTGGCAGTCGAGCCGACATCGCACCCGTCCTAAATAACCGGATATGAGGTTACTATTGAAGCATGAACTCGGTGAACCGCACCAGCACCGCCCTGCGGGAACTCCGCTACGACGCCGGTTCCCTCGTGTTGAATCTCGCCGCGACGGTCGGACGGCGTGGTGCAGGCAAGACCCATCGGGTGGAGCGTCTAGCCGATATCGAGGCGCTCGTGCGGTGGTGTGCCGGCGTCGGCATCGACATTGCTGCCGATGTGGATTGGGATAGCTTGCTCACTGAGTTGCGCGATCTTCGCGAGGCCTCGTGGGAGGTGCTGACTGCGTACCTTCATCACAAACCTGTCGGCCTTTCGACAGTTCAGCGGATCGAGGCGTGGGCGCGTGCAGACGTTCCCTTGCCGCGTCTTGTCAGCGGCCGTCATGGGCCGCAAGCGCACATGGCGGCGCTCGACCAGGCTGCCGTTTGTGCCAGCGTTACCCGCGACCTTCTCGCCCTCCTCTCAGACTCTGAGAGAAGGAATCACCTTCGCGAATGCGCGAGTGACGACTGCCGGATGATCTACCTTCTCGCACCCGGCGCACGCCAGCGGCGTTGGTGTTCCATGAGTCGGTGCGGCAATCGCGCGAAGGCGGCAGCGCATCGCGCTCGCCGGTCCGAGACGACAGCGTCACCATAAGCCGATCGCCGAGGGTGCGTATACGTCGTCACACTCACATCGTGTCACGCGCATTTCTGACGGCAGTGAGGGCTCTCAGCCAGTCGTGGCCGGCAGGCAGCGGCGCACGTGTGTGGCAGTAGCGCTGCTGTAGTGCGGTGGCGGCTGCGTGGTCGTCGGGTATGAACCCGTGGTCGGTGAGGGCAGCGTTGATGTCGGTGGTGGTGTACCCGGTGCGGTACGGCTCGCCGTTGGAAGCGACTGTCTTGGCTACTCGCTGTGCGCTTGGTGAGGTGGTGCTGCCGGAGATGACGTCGGGATCGATGTAGTCGAGCACGATGGTGCTGCCCGGTGCGCACACGGTGGCCATGTCGGTCAGTGTGGCGGTGATCGCGTCTTTGCTGAGGAACATCGTGACTCCGATCCAGGCGACCACGCAGCGGCGGGCGGGATCGAACCTACCGGCTTTGAGGCGCTCGGGCAGTCGGTCCTTCTCGAAATCACATGGCACCCAGTTGATCGCGGACTGCTTTTCGCCGACTAGGAGTGTGTCTGTGGTGCAGCGTTTGTCGTGTTGGGTGGAGGGCACGTCAACTTCGAAGAAGGTCGCGCCGGCACGTTGGTGACGCAGACTCGTGGTGTCGAAACCGGCACCGAGCAGGACGATCTGGTCGATTCCGTCAGCGAAGGCCCGGTCGAGCACGTCATCGAGGTAGCGGACTCGGAGCACGACGAAGTCGTTGGGCAGTCCAGCTGGCGCGGTGATCCACACGCCGTCGACCATCAGTGGTCCGGGCGCTCGGCTGGCCGAGTAACCGCAGCGAGCGGGGCAACCTCATATCGCGAGGGTAACCGGACAGGAAATCAAAAGCCGGGATCGGTATACGGAACAGCTCCACAGGGCACCGGTCGACCCGACCCGAAGCGTTCAAACGCGTTGAAAGCAAACGATAGAGCGCGAGCGTGCGACTATCGCCCATCCATGATAGCGATCGCACCGGCCGCGGGGGACGTCTTTGGATACCTGACTAAAACCTAGCCGGTGGGAGCGCGGGGTGGTTTTCGGCGGTGTTCGTGGCGTCCTGGTGTTGTTCCCGGCGAATTAGCTGGTCGTCGGGGAGTAGCGGGTGTGAGTGTAGCGGGCGCGACGATAGCCACGCGACGCGCTGGCGTCCGTGGCCGGCCTGAGTGAGCCTCGCTGTCGTGGTGGCGGCGTTAGGCGGTTCGCTCTTCGGGGTGTCGTCGGCGGTGCAGGTAAGCCGCTATTGCGTTTCGGCCCAAAGCGAATCCGAGCATCACGGTCAACTGGCGAACCGCAGCAAAAGCGATCATCCGCCCGCCATAGAGGGTGCGGTCGAGGGTGTTGTTGAGGCTTTCGCTGTCTTCGCGCCAGCCATAGCAACGGTCGTAGACGCTGCCGCGGTCGTCGGTCTTGACGTGCTGGCGTAGGTGCTCGGCGCGGTTGTAGCCGCAGCTGCGGTCGGCGTCGGTGGTGTCGATACGCGTACGATGCACCGTGCCGCAGGATGGGGTGGCGAACTCGATGTACCAGCGGTGGCTGTCGTCGGCGTTGCCGCGCGGGTAGATCTTGGCCACCGGGCAGGGCTGCATGTGTCTGTCGCCGGCGTCGAGGATCTGGCGTTCGCAGATCCGTCCATCTTCGGTCCACAGGTCATGAACGTCGCCGCACGAGCACTCGAGTCGGGCGAATGCGGTGGGTACGCGGGTGCTGTCGTGCATCGGTGAGAGCACGGTCAACCCGAGCTTCATGGCGCGGTCGATGTGCTTGCCGCGGAACGCTCCGTCGTAGCAGACGCCGTCACACCGTACGTCGGCGTCGGCGACGACGCGGTCGATCATGTCGAGAGCGACACGAGCTTCACCGCCGTAGCCCTTGCCCGCTGGCACGGCGTCGACGTCGAGGATGACCCTGTTGTTGCGGATGGTGTCGGGGCGGGTACTGAGCATGGCGAACTTGGTGCCGTAGCGGAATTCGGTGTCGCTGTCGCCGTTTTGGGCTTCGATGCCGGCGTGCACGTGGCGTCCGCCTTGTTCGGCCCAGTGGTCGGCGGTGGCCTTGCGCACTGGTGCGGCGACAACGGTGCCATCGCCGACGACGTACTGCCCGCGCGCCGGGCTGGTGTGGGACACCCCAGCGTCTGGGTCGAGACAACCGAGTTCGCGCGCGAGCCGCCGCGCGAGCAGGCGAAACGTGTCAAGCAGCTTGTCGGTGTACTCGTCGAGTAGCCGTTGGGCGTAGTTGTGGTGCCAGCGCTGTGGTGGGCGCCGCGGCGCCCTTGGTGGCTGATGTTTGGCGGCCCGGTGGCGGATGGTGCGCCAGTAGGTGGGGTGGGCCATCGCGCGGGCGGCCTTGCTGTGCGAGCCCAGCACCCCGGCTAGGGCCTTGTGCAGCACGTGCACCCATGGGGGGTAGTGCGGACGCCGGCCCGGGGTTCCCGGCTCGTGGACGGGCAGGACCGCGGCGAGTTGATAGATGACCTCGTGGGAGGCGATCGCCTCGATGGTGTCGATCTCCAGCAGCGTGAGATCCATTGGCGTTTCGACCCGGCGCAGCTCGCGTTGCTTGATGCGTTCGGCGCCGTAGGCGCCGGCCTTTTTACGGGACCGGTCTTTGGGGTTCATAACGGGCCCGCCCGGTCATGCCAGTGGTAGCCGATGAGGGCGGCGGTGGTGTCCAGCGAGGGTGAGCCGATGAGACGCGCGGCGTCTTCGATGCGGCCGGTGCGGTCGAACTCGCGGCGCGCCGCGAAGGCGGTCAGCGATGCCGGCCGCACCCCGGAGTCGTCGGATAGCTCGGCGCGGGAGAGGATTTCGCGCACGGTCACGCACACCCGGGCCTGCTTATGTGCGTCGCTTCCGCCGGCGCCGGTGCACAACACCGGCGAGGGTTTGGGGCTGGGTAGCGGGCGGGTGAGGTGGGCGGCGCGCTCGGAAAGCACTCGCATCGACCAGCGGTCCAGCGTCAGTGTGCGGGGGCGATACTTGCTCGAGCCGTGCATCCACACGGTTGCGGCCTGTGGATCCAGATCGGCGGCGGTGATGTGTCCCAGCTCGGAGGTGTGCGCGCCGGCGAGTAGCAACGCCGCGGTCGCGGCGTGCCGAGTCGGGGCGGTGCGTTCGGAAAACAACCGCACCAGCGCGGCCTCATCCTCGGACAGTGGGCGCTGGCAGGACGACTGTCGGGCGGGGACGGCGATGTCGATAGTCGGGTCGTCCAGCGTCAGCCGCAGCCGGCGCGCGGTGCGAAAGAACGCGCGCAGCGCCGCACGGCGGTTGTGCATGGTCGCCACCGCCGCGTCCGATACGACACCGTGGCGGGTACGGCCTTTGGCCGCAACGAATTTCGCGACCAGCGCGTGATCGACTGCGGCGAGGGTGGTGACGTCGTGCACTGCGGCGAATCGGCTGAATCGGCGGATCAGCAGACCGAACTTGTCCAGCGTCTGCGCGGCCAGCACCCCATCGGCGATCCACGCACCGGTCACCGCCTGCACCGCCGCGGCCAGGCTCCCGTCAGCCATGGCCGGCCCCCACTGCAGCGGCAGCAGCAGCTGCACCCCGGGCCTCAGCATGCGGCGCCGCCGTTGATGACAGCTGGATCATCATGGTGACCCCTTCCCAAGTGGTGCGTGTATGCACCATTGGAGCAGAGGGGTCCGACACGTCGGCCTGCGGCGACGGTGGGGCGGGATATCGTGGGCCTGTGTCGCGCAGCAATGGTGACCGCCCACCGAGCGCATACGTCTTGCGGGGGTTCTGGCCGGACGCCGACCTGGACCCCGACGCGCCACCGTCGGCACCTGCCGCGCAGCAGCTCGCGCGTGCATTGCGCGCAGCCATGACCGAGACCGCCACCGGCCAGCGAGCACTCGCGGCGACCAGCGGAGTGGCCCACACCACCATCGGACGGATCCTGGCCGGCACCGTGCTCTGCGACATCGGCTCCCTGGCCCGCCTGGAACAGGCCCTGGGCCGACGGCTGTGGCCCGAACGTGACGACGTGCAAAGCCGCCCCCGCTCCAAGCACCGAGCGACCACCCGAAAGGCGAGTGGCGTCTGACACGTGAGGCAGGTTACAGGGTTGTAGTTCGATTGCAGGCCCGCCGATGCGGTGTGTTGCGCTTGACTCACGTTACAAGTGGCAGAACACTAGGTGTCGCGCGAACATACAGACGCGTCAACAGACCGAGCTAATGGGCGGTGGGCTGACTATGGGTAAGACCAGCAGATCGCTGATCGATTTGATCGACGTCGCCGCGCAACGTTACGGTGGGGCGTCCGGGCGCAGGCTAGCCGAGCTGGCGCAACACGGCGGGCATGACATTTCGCACGCGACGCTGAACCGGCTGCGGCAGGGCACGTATGCCACCCGGCCCTCGGATGCGTCGATTCGGGCGATCGCCTACCTGGCCGACGTGTCGGAGAATACCGCGTTCGCGGCGGCTGGGGTGAGGGCGCCGGGTGCGGTGGGGTATGAGCCGCCGTCTGAGGCCCAGCGCATGAACACCCGCCAGTGCAAGGCGATCGACGAGCTGATTCGGGCATTCATCGCCGACGACACCGGCGCGGTGGCGACCCGCAGCGACCTGACCAACCTCGTCGATGCGCGGCAACGGCTTGGGGCCGCGTTGAGCGCGGTCGACGTTGCTCAGCCCGCGACGGGCCAACTCGTGGCCGCCGCACAGGATGCGATGCGCTGCATCGACGAGACGCTGGACATTTTGAGCAACACCAGCGCGATGCCTCCGTCCTGGCACGGCAAGCCGCCGGAGGAGATGACCGACGCCGAACTGGACGAGGCCGCCGCGGCCGGGGACCCCTGGCCTGCGTACATTCGCACCAGGACGAAGGAGCGGATCGACGTCGACGGGGGGTAGACATGCTTCCGCGCTGCATGGGCGAGCACGGAACACTACCGCCGGGCATCCATCGGGCGACGTTGGACGAGGTACGCTCTCGATTCGTCGATGACGCTGCCGATCACACGCGCGAGCGGCGTGGCTTGATTCTGGATGCGATCCGGATTCACATCACCCTTGTCAGACAGTTGTTCTATCGTCACGAGATCACGATTTGGCTCAGCGGCGGCTTCTGCACCTATAAAGACGACACGCCCGGCGACGGCGATTTCGCCTGTCTGGTGCCAGCTCACGCGTTGGAGCAGGTACACGGTGATGCCGCACTGCCGCTGTGGACTCTCGGCTCGGTCACCGGCACCCTCGGGCACAGTGACCTGGTTGTGCAGACAGACAAGCTGCATTGCATGGGCGGGCTCACCGACGCCCTGGTGGTGAACCGCGACAACCCATATGCCGTTGAGCGGCAACGCCGGTGGTGGTCACGGGTGATCGGCCCCGATGGTGAGATAATCGACAGTGCGACAAAGGGCTTCGTGGAGGTGATCGATCAATGACCGGTCTCGGCCACCTCTCCGGCCTCAGCGACGACGACCTGCTTCGAGCCGCCATCCGCTATGAATACGAGCATTTCCCCGACACCGCGGATTTCGCACTCGGCCAGCTGTATTCGGGCACGGTACAAGGTGATCCGGCCGCAGAACGCGTCTGGGCCGAAGAAACCGCGCCTGAACAAGTCGAGCTCGACCTGCACTTGGAGGGCGCCGGGGTGCGGGGCCATGCCACCCGCGCGGACAAACTCGCAACCTTCGTCGCCGGAGTCAACGACGCCACCAAAGCGATCGTTCGAGAGAGACTTCAACTGAACGCGCTGAATCGAAACCTTCTCATACACGGGCTCGGTCCCGGCTCGGTGCGGGTTGTGCTGCGCGCCGACGCCCCACTTGACGGAGATGCGAAGCATGTACCACTCGGCGGCACAAGCCAATTCGCCTCAAGCCCCGATTCGGAGGCGCTGCGCACAATCGCCCGGCTGTTCACCAACGCTAGCTCCAGTGCCGCCGGAGTCGGCAGCGACGTGCGTGACCTACCGATCAAAGCGCGACGAGGCCTGCTGCGCTCCACATCCGCAATGAGAACAGCTGGATGGGACATCGCCGGACAGATACGCCAGCGCGGCCTCGGATCTACCGAAGTCGCCTTCACCCAGGCCGGAGCCGCGCTGCTTGGCAGCGAACTGAAAAACTACAACTACGACAGCGAACGCGGATGGGCGATCGGCACCATCGACGGTTTCCGCCGCAGCCTCGGCAGCCTATACCTCACCCCGTCAGGCACCAAAACCCCTCTGGCGGTCAACGTCAGCGACCCCGACACCCTCGCCGCCGCCGCGCGGCTGGCCGCCGAGGAGGGAGTGGTCGTGCAGGTGCAGATCGAAACCGTGCGCGCGCTCAGCAGTGAGGAATCGACTCGCATGACAACCAGCCGCAGCCTGCTGCAGATCGAACGTGCCGCCGAATCACTGCCCTACCCCGAATAACCTTGCTGCTGTCGGGCACGCGACGCGGCGGGCGGCCGCTGCCGTTAAACCACATCGAGCGGTTCATGAGGCACATCAGCAAGTCATGGGGCAGCGCAGCCGCATTGGCCGTTACCGCAACCCTGCTCGCGGGATACGGCGGGGGGCCGCCAGGTGATGTCGCCGGTGGCGACAAGCGGCCGACCGGTGAGACGACGCTACGCGTGGTGCCCACGCCGCGCCGAAGCCCGGCTGGAGCAAGACCATCCACGCCTTCGCCGCCACGCCGGAGGGCAGGGGAGTGGCCGTGACCACGTTCTACTACGGCGCCTCGGGTGATCAGCCGCGCGCCGTTGTCGACCGCAAGCCCGCCGACATCGTCAACTTCTCGGTGGAGCCCGGTGTCACCCGACTGGTCAGGGCCGATGAGGTAGCCAAGGACTGGAACGCCGACAACATCAAGAGCATCCCATTCGGATCAAGAGCATCCCATTCGCGGGTGGGCTCTGGGATTTAACGCTTTACGGTGGCTGGCATACCACGCCCGAGGAGTGTGTGGTGGCAGTGAAGCGCTATGACCGCGACTCAGACAGCTCGAATGCGCGGCCGCGAGGACTGTATGTGCGAGGACGAGGTCTGTGAGCTGGAGCAGGTACGCCGTGCTGTCTGGTGTGTCGAGACCGTCTGACACTATCGGGCTTCGGGCCCGTCGGGCATGTGTTCCCCCTCGGGAGTCGACTCAGGTGGTGTGCCGTCTCCAAACGGCCTACCGCCTAACTCTTCCCGGCCGTGCGGCGTGAGCCAGTTTGACAGGTCAGGACCCTTCGGCACGACTTGTGTCGGATTGATATCCGTGTGCACGATGTAGTAGTGCTGCTTGGTCTGCACGAAGTCGATGGTGTCGCCAAAGCCCGGTGTCTGGAACAGATCCCGCGCGTAGGCCCACAGCGTCGGCATCTCTGTGAGTTTCGACCGATTGCATTTGAAGTGGCCGTGATATACGGAGTCAAATCGGGCCAGTGTGGTGAACAGCCGGATGTCTGCCTCGGTGATGGTGTCGCCTACGAGATAGCGTTGGGTCTGTAGGCGCTCAGAAAGCCAATCGAGTGCGCTGAATAATCGGTCGTAGGCTCTGTCGTATGCATCCTGTGAGCTCGCGAACCCGCATTGGTAGACGCCGTCGTTGACCTCGGTGTAGATGCGCTGAGCGACGTCGTCGATCTCGTCGCGCCGTCGCTCGGGATAGAGCTGGGGGGCGCCCTCGCGATGGAAATGGGTCCACTGCGTCGAGAAGTCCACGGTCATTTGGGCGAAGTCGTTGGTGACCACTGCGCCCGTCGGCGCGTCCACGATCGCGGGCACCGTGACTCCCTTCGGATAGTCCGGTATGCGCTTGTTGTATGCGTCGCGTAAGAAATGGATCTTCAGCACTGGGTCGAGGCCACCTGGGTCGAGGTCGAAGGTCCAGCTGCGTGTATCGTGCGTTGGTCCGCAAAAGCCAATAGACAGAACCTTTTCCAGGCCGAGCAGTCGTCGCACAATGATCGTGCGGTTGGCCCACGGACAGGCCCGCGCGACGATCAGGCGGTAGCGGCCTGGTTCGACGGGATAGCCGTCGCGGCCGTCAGCGGTGATGCGGCTGCTGATGTAGTTGGTGTCGCGATTGAATTCGCCGGCCGCGGCGACATAGCTCATGGTTTACTCGTCCTTTTCAAGGGGTTACCCGATCTGGAATCGTGTGGGATTGATGTGGCCGTAGGTTTAGACGAGGGGTGCCGGTCAGGGTTTCGACCTGCAATCGGTTAGCCACCTCCGGCGTCCAAAGAGCGTCTTCGACCGATTGGGTATTAATGCCCATCAACACATCTCACGTTTTTACCTAGAACATTGGTGTAGCTCGCATGCGCTGCGCTCCACGTCGGATCGATCAGTCACCACCGCGTGGGATGAGCAAGTCCTGCCACGCGCGCGGCCGCCCGTCCCGAGCGAGATCGGTCTGCGTGTACTGCTTACCGTCGGGCCCGGTGTACGTGCCGGTTGCGGGGTCATACTGGGCGACCGCGATGGGTGGCGGTGCGGGGGGACCGGCTGGTGGCGGCGTCCCCGGCGGCTGCTGGGGTACCGACTGGCCGGACAGCGTGGCATTCGGGTCGCCCTTCCAGTTGTAGCCGTCGTTGAGAGGCACATAGTCCTCGTCGCTCTCGCACAACTTGACGGTGGGTGCACGCTTGCCTGGGCGTGTGATGCATGGGGCGTTACGCGCACCGCGCACGTCCAACGCCGAGTCTTGCGGCACCCGGCAGTACATGTCGCCCGCCGGCCGTTCGGGATAGTCCACTTCGCTGGGCGAGCGTACCTGTTGAGCGGGGAGGAAACCGGTGGTGCACGGCGGAGGGAGGTTGGCGTTGAGGTTGAACGACAGGAACAGTCCCTTGTAGTCCTGCTTGGTATCGCGGTTGGCGAGTTGGGCCGCCTGGAGCATTTCGATGTCCTTGGGGAACAGGACAAGGATCTGTTCGAGACTGGGTTGGTAGGTGACTGCCACCTGTTCGAGGTTGACGAGGTTGGCCAGGACCACGGGCAGCGTGGGTTTGAGCCGGTCAATCAGCTGGCGTGCTTCGGTTGTTGCGGCAGGCCCTCTGTCCAGCACGCCTTTCAGCGCGGGATCCTGTTCTTGCAGTTGGCGGGTGACCTCAGCGACGTTGGCCGCCCAGGCCCGGATCGAGTCCGAGGAGTTGATCTGACTGTCCAGCACGGGCTTGGATTGATCGATCACGGTGGTCAGCGAGTCGAGGTTTGCGCGCGCATCGGCGGCAAGGGTAGTTGCCCCCTTGACGATGCGCGCCAGTTCTGGCCCTAATCCTCCTATCGCCGTGTAGGACTCGTCGATCACAGTCTTGAGATCGCCGTGGGGGATGGCTTGCAGTCCGGCGTTGGTCTGAGCCAGCAGGGTGTTGATATCGGGGGGCAGCGTTGCGTGGTCGGCAGGTATGACGTCACCGTCCTTGAGCTTGGGGCCGTCGCCGGAGCGGGGGACGAGCTCGATGAACAACTCGCCGACAGCTGTCTGACTGTGCACATTGGCGTCGACGTTGGCGGGAATCTTGGTGTCAGACTTCAATGACAGCACCGCGTCGACTCCGCCGCCGTTGAGCCGAACGTCCTCAACGCGGCCGACTTCAACCCCGCGGTAGGTGACGTTGCCGTCTTTGTACAGCCCCCCAGACGATGGCAGGTTCACCGTCACCTGGTAGTGGCCGATTCCGAACAGCGCCTTGGGCAGGTCGAGGTATCCGATGGCCATCGTGCCTCCGGCGACGACTGCGACGACGGAGAAGACCGACAGTTGGCGTCTGACCAGCTTGCTGAGATACACGGTTACGGTCCCTGGTTGTAGCGGTAGGGCGCCAGTAGGGGGTTACCGGCGCCGTTGGGCGGCGCACTGTTGGTGCACGGACTGGGCAGCTGGCCAATGGTTCGGCCCCACTGCATCTCCAGCCATGTCAGATCGCATTCCCATCTGGTTCCGGTGAAGATGGAGCTGTCGATCCGGCTCAGCGTCAGGTCGACGACCAGACTCACGTTGGCGTAGTCGCCGCGGAACCACTTGGTCAAGGTGGATTTCGGGAACGGGAACGTGGGTATCAGGTCCAACGCATGTGTCAGCGCCGGGCCGGCGTTGGCCAGTGATTCCAGCACCGGCCCAAGGTCTTTGAGTTCCTGGACCAACGGTGCTTTGGTCTTGTTGACCGAATCGGCAGCCAGCGCGCTGAATTTGCCCAACTGGTCGACCGCGTCGATGAGATTCTCCCGTTCTCGATTGACCACCGCCAGGGCGTCGGGGATTGTGTCAAGGCCCTTGTCGAGAACCGGCTTCTGCTCGGCGAATTGGCCCAGCAGGCGGTTGAGACTGTCGCTGGCCGCGATGATGTCGCCGGTTTGATCGTTGACCCGGGTGACGAATGTGTTCAACTGATCCATCAGGCTGCGGAGGTCTCCCTCCCGCCCGGATAACGCGGTGCTCAGCGCGGTGGTGATGTCCTGTACCTTGGCGATACCTCCGCCATTGAGCAGCAACGAGGCGGTCGCCAGTGTCTGCTCGGTCGATGGGTAGGCCTTTCCCGATGACAGCGGTATCAGCGAGCCCTGATGAAGCCTGCCCTCAGGCGCTTCGTCGGTCGGCGGCGCCAGCTCGATGTGCAGCGATCCCAGCAATGCCGTCTGGCCCAGTGTCACTGTCGAATTGGCGGGTAGCGTGACATCGCCGTTGAGCTTCATGGTCACCAGCGCGTGCCAATCCTGGCGCTCGATTTTGGTGACTGTGCCCACCGTGACGTCACCGACGCGCACGCGTGAATTGGGCTGGATGTTGTTCACATCAGGCATCTGCGCCTGGATGGTGTAAGCCCCGGGCCCACCGCCTTCGGTTCCGGGGAGTGGCAGGGAATTCAGCCCTCGCCACCCACAGCCTGCGACCGCGGTGGCCGCCAGGATGCACGTCAGGACAGCGGCCGGTATCCGTCGCCAGCTGCGCATCGTCATGACCCCGTCCCCGCAGGCAGCATCATTCCCGCCAGCCCGGCTGCCGGGTCGGTGGTCTGCGGCGCCGGCCCGCCGACTATGGCCGCCGCATCTGTGGGTGCTGCCTGTTCGGCGGCCAACGGGGGGCCGGGTGGGGCGGGCGGCGCAGCTGGAGCCGGTTGCGGCGGAACGTAATCCGGGCGCATCCAGTCCTCGCTGTAGGAGATCTCGTTCGGGCGTGCCGTGGCGCCGACGAACGGGTTGAAGCCAAGCGGCGGGAAGTTGTACTGGCGGTTTTTCACGATCGGCGCCAGGTACTGCACGCACAGCTTCGCCGACTGTTCGGCACCCAGGCGTGATGCCGCCTGAATGGCGCCGCACAGGAAATTGATGGGGTCGGCGAAGTTGTTGACCGCGGCGATGCCGGTGAGGCTGCCTTGTGCGGGCTGATAGAGGTTGGCGGCGTTGGCCGCCGTCGTCGGCAGGATATGCAGGAGCTGTTTGATGTCGTCCAGGCTCTCGTTCAGAGCAGTCGAAACCGATGCGAGTTTGTCGGAGGTGGTGCCCAGCGCTTCGCGGTTGTCTGCAACGAAACTGCTGACCTTGCCGACCACATCATTGAGGTCTTTGACGGCGCCGGCGACCTCGCCGGGCTCGTCCGCGAGCAGTCCGGTGACCGAAGCGAGGTTTCCGTTGAGGGTCTCGAGCAGTCCGGCGCTGTCCTTCAGCGCGGTCACCAGCGTTGCGATGTTCTTGACGCTGGTGAAGATGTCGCCGCTGTGATCGCCGAGCGCCGAAAGTGCCTGGGACAGTTTGATGACCGCGTCCCGGATCGCTGGGCCCTGACCGCGGAGATTGTCCGCGGCGGTGTGAACCAACGCTCCCAAGGTGCTGCTGCCGCCAGGCTCGGTGGGCTGCAACGCCTGGGTGAGGCGTTCAAGCTGAACGCGGACGTCGTCCCATTCCACCGGAACCGCGGTGCGCTCCTGGGGGATGACCGCGTCGTTCTGCAGGGTGGCGCCGCCGGTGTAGGGCGGGGTGAGTTGGACGGCACGTGCGGTCACCAACGTCGGCGATACGATCACGGCCTTGGCGTCGGCGGGAACCGCGTACTCGCTGTCCAGCCAGAAGCTGATTTTCACCCGGGTGGGTTCTGGCTCGATCTTGTCGATCTTGCCGACGTTGACACCACGGATGCGGACATCGTCACCGGGGAAGATGCCGTTGCTGTTGTCGAAATAGGCAACGACATGCGTGCGATTCGAAGCTCGAATGAATTGCACGACAACGTATCCCCCGACCACGACGAGGACGACCAGCGCCGCCGTCAGCGCTGCCTTGACTCTGCGGTTATTGATCATTGCCCGCCTCACTGGAGGCCGTCGGTTCGCCGGGTGCGGGTACGAACACCGGGCTTGGCGTCGGCGGCGTTGATGCGTTGGGATCGGGTACCTGCTTCGCCGGTGGACCGGGAGGTGGACCGCCAGGCGCAGGCGCGGGTGACGGCTCCCGGTAGGGATAGCAGCCGGGACCAGGTAGCGCAATTGCGGGCGGACCACATGCCTGGTCGCCGGGGTTTCCGGTGATCGCGTCGGGCAGCGTCATCCGCGGTTCGCCAGCCTGCCCGGTGCGCGGGTAGGGCGCCGGAAGAGCCGGGGTTCCCGGCTGACCCGTCTGCGGGTCGGTGCGTTGCGACGGCAGCAGGACGTTGGGGTCCAACCCGAGGTCGGAGAATGCGGAGTCGACAAATGGCTGAATGAATTGGCCTGGAATGAGATTGGCGATGTAGGCCTTGAAGAAGGGCCCCCCGGACAACACCTCGCCGAAACTCATCGCATAGGAGTTCAGTCCCTTGATCGACTGCTGGATCTCAGCTTTTCGGTTGTCCAGCGTCGCCAGTACGCCGTTGAGTTTGTCCAACGCGGGTTTGAGGGTCGCCCCCTCTCCCACCACATCCTCAGCACAAGTGACGAGAAACCCCTCCACCGTCATCACCTGACGAGACGTCCAACACCAGGCCATGTGGGGGGCCGCGCAGTTAGGTCGTTGGAAGTGGCATGACCCTGACGTGCACGTACCGCTGCTTGTCGACAATGACACCCGGTTGTGGGTCTACAGCCCATCCACTCTGACATGCAGTGATCCGGCGGCGATGATCGGCCATTGCGATCAGGCGCAGGGCTCGAATCGATCCTTTTATAACCACTACCGCAGCGCAGGCGGACGCAACGGGCACTTTGACATTGCCCAGGGTGGGCAACACGACTGGAACAGCTGGGCTCCCCAGCTGGCAGCCATGGCCCCCGACATGACCGCTACCATCCGATGACCATCGATCGCAACCGGGCGGCCCAAGTACTCCGGCGCGGACGAACTCCGGCCGCCACTACCGCAGGTGCGCTCGCCACGATTCTCACATGCGCGGCGCCGTCTACGGCACGCGCCGACACCGATAATCCGTGTTCGTTGGCGGCGACGTTCTTGTGCCAGTTCATACCAATCGTTCCGGAACTGGAGGACGACGTGGATCTGACTCAGGAAGAGCCACATATGCCGGTGGTCGTCCCCGGATCGGCGACACCATCGGCATCGCCGATGTGGCTCACGGGTGAGCACACAAGGCAACTGGTGGTAAGGCGGTTGAGGATAGGCGCCATGCACGAAGGGATGTCCGGTGGGTATTGATGTTTCGGTTGAGGGGTTGACGAAGTCGTTTGGGGCCCAGCGAATTTGGGAAGACGTCACGATGGAGATCCCCGCCGGTGAGGTCAGCGTCCTGCTGGGCTCGGGTACCGGTAAATCGGTGTACTTGAAGTCTTTGATCGGTCTGCTGCGCCCCGAGCGCGGCAAGATCATCGTCGACGGCACCAACATCATCGAGTGCTCGGCCAAGGAGCTCTACGACATCCGCACACTGTTCGGCGTCATGTTCCAGGACGGCGCGCTGTTCGGTTCGATGAGCCTGTATGACAACACCGCGTTCCCGTTGCGTGAGCACACCAAGAAGAAGGAAAGCGAGCTCCGCAACATCGTCATGGAGGAGCATGAACCACCAGGATCCTTCCCAACCCGGGGAACTCGATGTCGATCAGATATCTCGAGCCATGGACGCTCGACTTAATGCGTGATCCGTCGACGGTGCGGAATGGAGGAACCGATGGTCGGTTAGGCATGTGCCGACCCCTGGCGAGAACGTTGCGGTCACTGAATCATTCATCACCTCGTCGACCGCGCGGGTCGCGACCATGGGGTCAGCGCTTGGTCTGTTGTTGGACTTGCACTTTCGAAAGTATGGGAAAGTATTATGCCGAAATTCTCCGAGAAGACTGTGATCATCACGGGTGGCGCCGCGGGCATCGGTCTCGCCGCTGCTAAACTATACGCCGCCCAGGGGGCCAACGTTCTTATCACCGGCCGCCGACAGGACAGACTCGACGACATCGCACGCGATGACCGAGCCATCGTGGGGCTCGTCGCCGATGCTGGCGATGCTGACGACGTTTATCGGACCATCGATTTCGCGATGGCGCGGTGGGGGCGCCTAGACGTCATCGTGAACAACGCCGGAGCGGGCGTCCTCGCCGCGCTCGCCGACGTTTCGATCGAAGCAATATTCAACACATTCCGAATCAACGTGATCGGCCCTACTCTCATGGCTAAGGCGGCCCTTCCGCATCTGGCCCGATCACACGGCAGCATCATCAATGTGTCCAGTACATACGGGTCGAAACCTGCTGCTGGCTTGTCTCACTATGCGGCAAGTAAAGCCGCGGTCGAGCATCTCACGCGCTGCTGGGCGCTTGAACTGGCCTCCACAGGCATCCGGGTGAATGCGATCGCATCGGGGCCTGTCGAAACGGCATTTCTAAAGGAAAGGATGGGACTCAGCGAGGACGCGATAAAGGAAGTCAAAGCCCTGGAGACGGCAACCATTCCGCTGGGGCGGCGCGGCGTCCCCGACGACGTCGCAGCCTGGATCATCAAGCTGACCGATCCCGGTTCGGACTGGGTCACCGGTCAAGTTCTCGCCGTGGACGGCGGCCTCGCCGTCACATAGCTCCTCGTCACGGCTCCTTTTCGTACTCCACTATTGATTAAACCTTTGCACCCGAGTCCTATGACCGCGGCCCTGGCACGGCGAGTCGGTCGCGCTCGCTTCGAACAGCACAACACCTTCGAAGACTTCGACTTCACCCTCAGCCCCAAGCTGCCCGCCGCGATGCTCGATCTCCGCTGGGAGCTTACAGGTCACCGGGTTGGCAGTGTGCCCGGCGCGGCGCGGACGTCGTTGATGTAGTCGCCGAGTGTGAGCTCGAGTGGGCCGGGCTGTTGGAAGCCGTCTTTGAGTGCTTGGGCGATGATCGATGCGGCGGCGGGGCGCGCAAAGGCCCCGATGAGTGTGTCCATTTCGGAGAGCAGGGTCGCGTCGGCAGGTAGTGACGCGTTGTTCACGAACCGTTTGATGTCGGCGAGGGCGAGCAGGTCGAAGCGTGACACCCGATGTGCGAATGCGTCGACGAATGCGTCGAATTCGGCATCGGGGATGGCCCTGTTGACGTATCCGTAGCGCTCGGCCAGCTCACCGGTGAAATCGTGGCCGCCGAGGAGGATCTCCAGGGCCCGTCCGCGGCCGACTATCGTGGGTAGCCGGCTGGATGGACCACCGCCTGGGATGGCGGCGAAGCCGACTTCGAATTGTCCGAGGATCGCCCGTTCGCGGCTGGCGAAGCGGATGTCGGTGGCCAGCGCTAGCTCGCTGCCGGCGGCACGCGCTCGGCCGCGGATGGCGCTGATCGTCACGGCTGGCAATTTGCTGATCCGGATCAGCAGATTGGTCCAGTGATGAAACGGCGAGGGCGCGGTGGGCAGCGCCGTGAGTGGTGAGGGGTCGGCTGCGACGTCAACGTGGTTAAGGAAGAAGTCGGGGTTGGCGCTTTCGAACACGATGACGGCAACGTGGTGGTCTTGTTCGATTTCGGTGAGGAGTTGGTGAAGTTCGACGACCATCAGCGGGTCGACGAGGTTGATGGGCGGGTTGTCGAACGTGACCCGCCACAGTGCAGGGGTGGTGCGTGTGACGCTGAAGCGTGGCGAAGTGTCGGCTTGGGTGCTCATCGCGTTTCCTTGGGGTTGTGGGTGAAGTCCTGCGCGCCCGGTGGGCGTTGTTGATGGCGATCACTGTTGGCGTGCGGTGGCGAGTATTTCGTCCACCGTCCATTGGTCGTAGGCGTGGCTGCCGTACTTGGCGGCGAGGATTCGTCCATCGGGCCCGATGAGCAGATCGGCGGGCAGTCCGAGGTTGCCGTTGGTCGGTGAGGCGGGCAGTGGTGAGCGGCGTTTGGCGATCGCGGTCTTGATGGCGTGCCAGTATCCGCCGGGCAGCGCGCGCCAGGCCGCGAGTCTGAGGGCTTTTGTCGAGGCTTCCACCCCGAATCGGCGGTAGAGATCCTTGTCGGGGTCGCCGACCACCGCAAAGGGCATATCGTCTTGGTATTTGCGCAGCTCGGCGGCGGTGGAGTGGAACACCACCACTTCGCGGATGCCTGCGGTGTTGATCTCCTCGATTCGTCCGCTGATCGAGCGCAGGTGCAGATTGCATACCGGGCAGCCTGCGAAACGCCGGAACTGCAGGTGCGTTAGCGCGCCCGTGGGGTCGGGAATCTGTACGGGTTCGTCGTTGAGTCCCCTAAGCAGCAGGGTGGGGAACTGCTCGCCGACAGTGACGCGCTTGGATCGTGCTGGGGCCGTGCGGGCCATGATGATCTCCTTCTACTGATGGGCCGATGGTCAGGTCGGGCGAGCAGATGCCCACCGTCGACGATCAATTCGGTGCCGGCGGGCGTTCACTCGCCTCGTCGGCTCGTAGTGTGCCGGGCGGGGAGTTCGTTGGGGGGCCGGAGGGTCCACGCCCGCGTCGTCGTCGTCGACCACGTTCGGACCCGGCCCCTTTCCGCTAGGGCCACACCGCACTTCGATGTGTCTTGCCCCGATGTGTTGCTTTGGTTGCGGTGCTCATCCGGCTTCCGTTGGGTTGTGGGTGAAGTCCAGCGTGTGCTGGTTGGCGTTGTCGATCGCGATGACAAAGCACACGCGTCCGGGGCCGCGGCTCGGGAAGGCGGCGCCGGTGTATTTGATTGAGATCGGGTCCATGTAGTGGCAGGCGGCGTCGTCGCGGACTGCGATGACCCTGCCCTGCAGGGCGGCCATCCGGTAGGGGTTGTCGAACGCGGTGATCGACAGGCCGACGCGAGGGTCGCGGCGCATGTCCTTGGCCTTCGGGGCCTTGGCATGGGTGCAGATCAGGACGTTGTCGTCCTCGCGCGCGACCCACACCACCCAATTGCGGGGATGACCGCCGGCCGAAACTGTGGACAGGTGCGCGTAATTCGGTCCGTCAATAAGCACCCGGATGCTGGCCGGGATCGGGCTCGACATCCTCACCGCCCGCGCCGCTTGGCCGGGGAAGAGGCGGCGGGCACCAGGCGGCTCGGCTGCATGTGTTCCGTCGGGCTGGTCTGGCGGCACGGCAGCGGCCTGCAGCGGTGTGCGGCGTTGCTCATCGCGCGTCGGGGTGCTCGGACAGGTACCGGACGAAACCGATGACGTCGTCGGCAACCAGCCGCCCGATGGCCCCGCTCGAGTACACCGCGAGCCGCACCGTCCCATCAGGTGCCAGCACGAAGCCCGTCGATTGCAGATAACGGGGATGGTCGTTGACGTAGGCACCCGTCGCCGCAGCGATCGCGTCGGCGTCGGCGCTATGGCCAACCGGGAAACGCAGCTTGTGCTTGGCGACCAGCGCAGCCGAGGTCTGCTCATCATCCACCGACAAGGCGATCACCTTGACGTTGAGTTCACTGAGCGTGTCGAGCGCGCGGGAGAACCCGGCCAGCTGGGCATTGCAGTATGGGCACCACGACCCGCGGTAGATCAAGATGACGCCGTAGGACCCGGCGAGATCGCCGGGCAGGGAGATCGTGGCGCCGCCGACGGCGGGAACCTCGATCCGGGGAAACAGCTGACCATAATCGAGTCGGGACATCGGCATCCTTCCGAGGGGTTGGGTGGACTACTCGGTCCATCATGATGACATAGGAGTGGACTGGCAAGTCCAGTGTCGGTAGGCTGCGGTCATGGTGTCAACGGAGGGCCCTGCTGGTTCGCGGCTGACGGCTCGCGGCGCGGCGACTAGAGCCCGCATCGTCGCGGCGGCGGCGTCGCTGGTGCAGGAGCACGGGGTGGCCGGAACCAGCCTGGACGATGTCATGGCCGTCACCGCCACCAGCAAGTCGCAGCTGTATCACTACTTCGCCAACAAGGACGCGCTCATTCGCGAGGTGATCACCATCCAGCTCGGCCGCGTGATCGCCGCCCAGGAGCCCGACCTTCGCGAGGTCTCGTCGTGGGAGGGTCTGCAGCGCTGGTGTGATCACCTCGTTGCCATGACCCGCGCGAGGCAGGGTGTCGGCGGCTGCCCCCTTGGCTCGCTGGTCGGTGAACTCGCTGAGCGATCCGAGACTGCGCGACACGTGCTCGCGCAGTGCTTTGCCGAATGGGAATCGTATCTGTCCGCGGGCTTTGTGGCCATGCGCGACAACGGCGAACTGGCCGCCGAGGCCGACCCGGCCGAGCTCGCGTTGACAATGATGAGCGCGCTGCAAGGCGGTCTGCTGATGGCGCAGACCATGCGCAGCGCCCGCCCCGTCGAACTCGCCCTGAACATGGCGCTCGGGCACGTCAGTGCTTACCGGCGCAACCCATAGGCGCGACGGCGCTGATCAGCCAGCAGCCTGCGACTCAGTCGACGTCAGCTCGCCGGCAGGGCGGCCCCACCCGAGAGGCTGGTTCGGATCGGCAGCGACGCCACGGCCAACCCGACGCTGTTGTGCCGCGACCGTCTTGGATGGATAGGTGCGGCTCAACGGGCTGAGATCGCGAGGATGCGTTCGGCGTTGGCGTGGGCGATCTTTGCCCGGTCACCGGCACTGAGCGTTGTTCGCTGCAGCCGGGCGACGGCCTCTTGCGAGGACTCATACGGGTAGTCCACGGAAAACATGACAGCATCGGCGCCCACCTCCAGCACCGCCCCGGTCAGGGTCGCCGGCGAGAACACCCCGCTGGTGGTGAACACGATGTTGGTGCCGATGTAGGCCGATGGTGGTTGCTTGAGCGGTGTGCCGGGTTGGATGGTGCGGACACGCGAGTCGAGCCTGCTGCGCTGCAACGGCAAGAACGCGCCCATGTGGCCCAAGATCAGGGTGGCCGAAGGGATGGCGGTCGGAAAACTCCGGCGAAGAGTATCCGCAGGGCGTGGCCGCTGACCGCGGCGCCCCAACTCCCCGTCGGGCCATACAGTTCGCGCCGACCGTCCAGGGCATGCCACCGATCGGCCGGCGGGGCGCCCGGGTGCAGATACAGCGCTACGCCCAGCGCTTCCAAGGCGGCCCAAACCTCGTCGTACTCGGGTGCATCCAGGCAGTGTCCGCCCGGTCTGTGGATGCAGTCATTGACCAGCGCCCCGGACAACCCGAGCTGTCGCACGCAGCGTTCCAGCTCGACCGCCGCCCCGGCCGGGTCCTGCAGCGGCAAGGCCGCAAAACCGCGGAACCCAAGGGTGTAATTTCATCGTTTCGGCGCCGATTCCGTCTGAAGTCCTCACGCCCAACGGCTGTGTCGCCGCCGTGGTGGTGACTGCTGGGGCCGAAAGTACTGGCGCTCCTAAAATCCTTAGCGGTCGGGCGCGATGCGCTGATTGTGCCGTCGGCGCTGGCGAGTTGGCGGCGTGCACATTTTTGAACGAACAGCGGATGAGGTCGCACAGGGGGCTGGTGTCCAAGCGGGCGTAAGCATGTTTGGTCGCGGCCGACAGGCCGATCTTGCAGACAGCATGGCTTTTCGGCAGTCGAAGACGGCGACAGAGCGTCCGGGTTCGCAAACGGCGACGGCCAGCTGCAGGAGCGCGGCGCGAAGGACTTTAACGTGGTCGCCTATTCCCCCCTGCACGGGGCAACGCCGCGGCATCCCGATTCCGAGACCAATCTCCTTGTGCCGCTAGACCATACCGCGGCTGCCGCGAAGTCCAGTATCCACCGTGTCATCGGCGTCACCGTCACGATGTGCACGTCCGATTCGGATATCGAACTGGCACAGGCGTTCTGTTCACACCGCATCCCACTCGAAGCCACTGTGATGATGGTCAGCGGACGGCGGACGTTCGCGCTCAGCTGAAGGAGGCGGCGGTCGGGATTCCGATGCTGTCCTCGGTGTTGGCGCTTTTGTTGCTGTCGTTCGCCCGGCAAGCCAGGCCGGGCTGGCCGTGGTGGCGTGTCTGGGGGCGACTCGGTGAACGTCGATACCAGCCCGACTACTTCCGCTTCTCCGTAGGCCCGCGGTAAGACATTGTTCAAGCTTGCGGGAGGGGCGTCTGTGTTGCTTGTGGTGGCGAACCCCGCAGATTTCTAGGGCAGTGCAGGGCGGTGGACGAGGCCGGGTTTCGACTCGCGGTGATCATAACGGTGGCCGCTCGCAACAGGAACTGCAAACTTATTGTGCGGGCGCCACGGTTTGTTGTCGGGTGGGCGCATGGACTCTGACGATGCAGGAGAACATCGATACCCACCGCACTGCGACGTCCGCGTGGCCGGATCGTCTATCAGGTCATCGAGCGCTGTGCGGGACGGGAATGCGGTGCCAGCAGGCGCAGTTCATTGCGCAGACCCGATTGCGCAGACCCGTCTGCCTCGGAGGGTTGAAGTCCTTGGAGCCGGGCTTGTTGATCCGGTTCAGCGATACGAGTGCGCTACAGCTACGTAATGGATCCATAACCAGGAATATCTATCGTGCGACAGATTGGTAGCAAGGGAGTCTGCAGAATGTCGACGCTCCGAGTTCGCGGCGGCCGGCTAGCCCGGTTGGTCGGCCGCATTGGATTTGTTGTGGCACTCGTGCTCTTCGTAGGTGGCTGTGGCGGGGGCGGTGGTGCCCCGGATACAGTCCGGATTGGGACTTTCGCCAGCGCAGTCGATTACGCACCGTTCTATATCGCGCGCAAGCAACGGTTGTTCGAATCCGCCGTCGGCGCCGGCACGAAAGTCGACTACGTGGAATTCGACTCGGCGCCAGCCGTCACAGAAGCGTTGGCGACAAACCGGGTCGACATGGTCTTCATGGCCGAGCCGCCGGCTCTAATCGCCGCGGCGGCGGGAGTTCATTGCAGGATTGTGGCTCTGGGCGCGAGCCTGGTCCAGGACATCCTCGTACCGATCGACAGCAAGATCGCGAGCGCTGCCGATTTGGGCGGAGCGCGCGTCGGTGTGTTAGCGGGTACGTCGTCGCATTACGCCTTGATCAAGATCGCCAAGGATGCCGGCGTCGATCCCAAGTTAATTCAAGTGATCGATATGGCCCCGCCGGACGCGAAGGCGGCGTTCGAATCAGGTCACCTGGATGCGTGGGCGGTGTGGCCGCCGTTCGTGCAGCAGCAGCTTGTCCAGAAGACCGCCAGGCTGCTACCGGCAGGCGATGCTGCGATCCAGTCCATCGCGGTTGCACGGCCCGGGCTGGCCGAAGATGCACTGGCCGTTTACTCCGCTTTGGTCGCTGCCATCGGCAAAGCAAAGGAGTTCATCCGCGCATCACCGGCAGAAGCGAAATCGATTGTGGCCACTGAAGTTCGGGTCGATCCGGAGGTGGTCGAATTGGCCTGGCCGCGCCACGACTTCACCGCCACGCTGACTCAGGAGGTCATTGCCGACATCCAGGCGAAGGCCGATTTCCTGGCCGATGCTGGCTTCATTCAGCAGAAGGTCGATGTCAAGGACCTGGTCGGACCTCCGCGATGACGATGATGGTGACTGCGCCCGTGGCGACAAATGCGCCCCGTCGACGCCGGCGGTTCTTCGATCGTCTGACAAGCTGCGTACTTGCGCTGGCCGTACCGATCGGACTGGTCGTGGCATGGCACGTCGCGGTGGTCAGCGGCGTCCTGCCGCACACGCTCGTTGCTGGACCGCTCGACTCACTCGAAGCGTTCGTCAGGCTGGCGATGGATGGAACGCTGATCGAGCACGCGTGGGTCAGTGTGCGCCGCATAGCGATTGGCTTTGCCATCGGCAGCACGGTCGGCATTCTGGCAGGGGCGGTGATCGGCACCAGCCCGTTGGCAGCCAAAATCCTGGAGCCCACCGCCTTGACGTTGATTCCGGTCCCGGCGGTGGCGTGGATTCCGGTGCTGGTCATCGTGTTTGGCATCGGAGAGCTCTCAAAGGTGACCTTGGTGGCGATCGGGTCCGCCACCACGCTGATCCTGGCGACCGCTGCGGGGATTCGTTCTGCCTCGCAAGATCTCGTGGAGGTCGCGCAGCTCTACGAGAAGTCGCGCTGGACAGTGCTGCGGACGGTGTTGCTGCCGTCGGCGGCTCCGTCGATTGTCGCATCGGCGCGCGTTGCGATGGCGCTGTCGTGGACACTGTTGGTCGCGGCGGAGGTCATCGCGTCGGCTAACGGGTTGGGATGGCTCATCTGGGATTCGCGCAACTTCGCACGGCCCGCTGCCATGATCGCCGGAATGCTCGCAATCGGCATTCTCGGAAAGGCCACCGATGGGCTTCTCGCCCGCTTCGGCCGCTACCTCACCCGCTGGGACCGCTCCTACCGTGGCTGACGTGAATGGCGCGGAGGTGCCGGCCCTGCAAGTACGAATTCGCGAGAAACGGGTCACGGTCGGCAAGCGTCCCCTGGATGTGCTGAGCGAGGTCAACTTCGACGTCCGCCGTCAAGAGGTTGTCGGCATCGTGGGTGGCAGCGGAGCTGGCAAGACGTCGCTGCTGCGCGCGATCGCGGGCCTTGACACCACGTTCGTTGGCGAAATCCGGGCCTTCGGTCGACTCGTTCGGGGACCCGGCCGGGACCGGGGCCTGGTCTTCCAGGAGCACCGACTGATGCCGTGGATGTCGTTGTCTGACAACGTCGCCTACGCGCTGCCGTTCCGGAGACCGGCCGCCCAAATCGAAAAGCAAGTCGTCCATGCGCTCGACCTGGTCGGGCTGGCCGGTTTCGGCAAGGCGTGGCCGAATCAGCTTTCCGGCGGCATGGCGCAGCGAGCCTCCTTGGCCCGCGCCTTGGTCACCACTCCCGAGATCCTGCTGCTCGACGAGCCGCTGGGC
>SXGT01480137.1_pt1 | contig 46768 bp, 34 predicted proteins | sample 3176221 | NCBI WGS metagenome assembly SXGT01 (sample SAMN11356862, study PRJNA531348) | freshwater metagenome | isolation source: freshwater sample F1-120 | place: China: Fuxian Lake, Yuxi | collected 2017-12-25 | reverse complement strand
CGGATTGTCCGCCGGCAATATCGCGATGCTGCACGGCGGGCTGTCCGATGGCGAGCAGCAGGAGATCGTCGACGGCGTCCAGTTGGAGACCTCGCCTATCCGGGTGCGGGTCACCGGCGACGTCGCCTCCGCGGGCGTGAACCTGCACGCGCAGTGCCATCACCTCATCCACTACGACATCCCGTGGAGCCTCATCCGCATCGAACAGCGCAACGGCCGCAGCGACCGGGACGGGCAGAAGCATCCGCCGGTGATCTCATCGCTGATACTGGAACCGTCCGACCCGGACTTCTCCGGCGACCTGCGCGTGCTGTCGAGGCTGATGGAACGGGAAACCCAAGCGCACTCGACGCTCGGCGACGTGGCCTCGCTGATGGGCAAGCACAGCGTTACTGAAGAGGAACACGTCATCCGTGACGTGCTCGCCAAGGGCGTCACCTTTGACGACGCCGTGCACACTGCCGACGACGTGGCGGGCGGTGAAGACCTGGACGCGTTCTTCGCCCAGTTCGACACCGACGACGACGCAGTGACGCCGCTGCCGGCCACCCCTCGCCAAAGCCTCTATCCCGACGACCTGACCTTCCTTGACGAAGCGCTGCACGCCGCCTTCCACGACACTCCCCACGCGGAGTCCGAACAGGGCGGGGTCGGCTGGACCGTTAGTGCCCCGCACGGCATTGCTGAGCTCACGCCGCCGCGCGATCTTCGGCAACGGCTCGCGCAGCTGCCGCAGAACTACCTGCAGCACGGTCGAGTCTTGGAGCGCCTGAAGCTTGCCACCAATACCGCGGTCGGCAACGCACAGCTCCGCGCGGCGCGAGAAGGCAAGGGCGTAAACAACACGACGTGGCCCGAAGCCCATTATCTTGGGCCGCTGCACCCAGTGCTGGACTGGGCCAGCGACCGCGCGCTGACCGCACTCGGCCGTAACCAGGTGTTTGTCATCCGCGGCGACGTCGACGCGCCGACCGTACTGCTGATGGGCACACTGACCAACAAACGTGGACAGCTGATCTCGCGAGTGTTCTCCACCGCCGTGTTTCCCAACCCGGCCAACACCGAGTTCTGCCTCGTTGAACCGCTTGAGGATATCGCCTTCCTCACCACCCAGACGGCGCTGCGCCCCGGCTCATCGAACCCCGGCGCGGTGGCCGCCCCCGAGAGTTATCAGGCGCTCATCCCGATTGCCGTCGAGCATGCCCGCCGCGAGATGCGCTGGGTACTTGATGCCCAGGAGGCCGCGACCTCCGAACGGCTCGCCCGATGGCGCCAGCGAGCGCAGCGCTGGCACTCTGACGCAGAACAGCTCGAACTATTCGGCGCGCAGCGTTCACGCGTGGGCAAGCTCGGACAACGCATTGACGAGGAACAGCGCTTAGCTGACTTGCTAGCCCCCACTCAGCAGCTGGTGCGCCCGCTGCTCGTCGTGGTGGCCGCTGATACCCCCGTCGCCGGAAAGGACCTGTGAAACTATGCCCTCCTACGATTCCATCGTCGTCGGCGAGGACTGGATCAGCGAGCACTACTTCACCACCGACTCCACAAAAGAGTCCTTCCAGGGCAAGGTCATTGAGCTGCGCAAGCAGTGGGATGCCGAAGCGGCCGAGGGGCGAGACACGGTACGAAAGCAGCTGCTGGCTGCGGCTGGCGAGCTCCAAACGGTGCTGTCAACGCTCGCCGAGAACCCCGACGCGGCCGCCGCGGCGCATACATTGATGCGGACTGCACTCGGATTCCACGAGCCATTGACCGATTACAACGGGGAACGTGCCGGGACCGAATTGCGCCTTCCTGGGTCGCGGCTCGTAGGCGTGACAAGCACGCTGTTCCTGCAAGCGGCCCCCGTCACGACGATCGACGACCTGCTCCAACCCGAGACCGGGCTGCTGCTCGAACCGGGGGAGGAGGACAACAAACCCATCCCCTCGGTGTCGAAGGCGGTTTCCGCTGCCTTCCGCGCCGATGAGCCACCCGCCTTCGTCGTGGTGCAGGCCGGCCAGTGGGTGCTGCTGGCCGAGGCGCAGCGCTGGGCTGAAGGACGTTATCTGGCAGTCGATCTGCTGGTGGTGACCGAGCGTCGCGAGGAGAAGCGCGGCGGTGAGATCGACCGGGCTGCAGCGATTCTTGGCCGCCAGGCCTTGGTTCCCAACGCGGACGGAAACATCTGGTGGACCGGTGTCTTGGAGGACTCGGTCAAGCACACCGTGGGGGTGTCCAAGGATCTGCGCGAGGGCATCAGGCTGTCGATCGAAATCATCGCTAACGACGTGGTGCGCCGCCGGGCTGCCGAGGGCCTGCCGCTCGATGAGATCGACGGTCAGCAACTGGCCAAGCACGCGCTGCGCTTTCTGTACCGAATCCTGTTCCTGCTCTTCGCAGAAGCGTCTCCGGAGCTGCGGGTGCTGCCATCGGGCGCGCCGGAGTACGGCGAGGGCTACGGCCTGGACCGACTACGTGAACTCACCCTGACTGAACTGGTCTCACCGACCGCCAAGTCCGGCACTCACCTCTATCAGTCTCTCGCGACGCTCTTCCGGTTGGTGGACGAAGGCCATGCGCCGCGTAAGCCGGAAGTTGGCGGGGCTGACGACCCGGCGCCGGGGCTTGAATTCAACGAACTCCGCGCCGACCTCTTCGATCGCAAAGCCACCGCACTCATCGACAAGGTCGGTCTGAGCAACGAAGCCACCCAACGGGTGCTGGAGCATCTGCTGCTGTCCAAGGAGTCGAAGGGGCGCAAAGGATCTGACCGCGGATTCATCTCATACGCCGAGCTGGGCATCAACCAGCTCGGCGCGGTATACGAGGGGCTGATGTCCTACACCGGATTCTTCGCCGAGGAAGATCTCTACGAGGTTGCCAAGAACGGTGATCCGGAGAAGGGCTCCTGGGTGGTCCCGGTTACCCGCGCCGATCACTTATCGGAAACGGACTTTGTGACGACGCTCGACGAAGCGACGGGGGAGCGCGTTCCGGTATTCCATACGAAGGGCACCTTCGTTTTCCGACTTGCGGGGCGCGAACGGCAGCAGTCAGCGTCGTATTACACACCCGAAGTGCTAACGAAGTTTGTTGTCTCGCAAGCACTTGAAGAACTTCTGGATCAGAACGACGTGCGGACCACCCCCGAGCAGATCCTCAATATGACGATCTGCGAGCCGGCGCTGGGTTCGGGAGCGTTCGCGATCGAGGCGGTACGCCAGCTCGCCGCCGAGTACCTGAAGCGTCAGCAGGAAGATCACGGCAAGGTGATCGACGCCGACAAATACCAGGAAGAGCTGCAGAAGGTGAAGGCGCATCTTGCCCTTCACCAAGTGTATGGCGTTGACCTCAACGCTACCGCGGTCGAACTGGCGGAGATCTCGCTGTGGCTGGACACGATGGTCGCTGGCTTGCAGGCTCCGTGGTTCGGCCTACACCTGCGCCGTGGGAACTCGCTGATCGGAGCGCGTCGCGCGGTCTATGCGCCGACCCTGCTGGCGAAGAAAGCCTGGCTGACGACTGTCCCGAACGACGTTCCGCTGGGTGAGGAGATCGGTGCCGGCATCCACCACTTTCTGCTGCCGTCGCACGGCTGGGGCGCGGTGATCGACACTGCTGAGGCCAAGACGTATGCACCGGACAAGCGCGAAGAAATGCGGCTGTGGCGCAACGGTATTCGGGGCAACCCCAGCGTGGCGATCAAGAAGCGATTGGCGGCCCTTGCGGAGCGCGTCGAGATCCTGTGGGGATTCACACTGCGACGGTTGACAATTGCAGAGTCGGAGATCCGCCGAGACATCAAATTGTGGGGCCTGGAAGGCGCCGATTCGACCGAGACCGCCGTCACCCGGGAACAGATTGAAGAAGTGCTGCACGACGAGAGCGGCGCCTACCGTCGTCTGCGCCGGGTGATGGACGCCTGGTGTGCCCTCTGGTCGTGGCCGTTGACGACGGATATCGAACCGCCGGACTGGGGCCAGTGGGTCGGTGGACTGGAAGCGATCCTTGGCGTGCCGCCGAAGGCCGGAAAGTTTGAGAAGTACGGCCAGACAAGCCTCGCCGGTGATCTCAGCTGGGAGGAGCTTGGCCTTGCTGAGGACACTGATCGTACTTTCGCACAGGCACTTTCGATTGAGAAAACGCTTGGCGGCTTCCCATGGCTGGCGGTGGCGGAGTCCATCTGCGCCGCGCAGGGGTTCTTTCACTGGGACCTGGACTTCGCCCCGGTGTTGTCGCGTGGCGGCTTCGATCTGCAGGTAGGTAACCCACCGTGGGTGCGGCCGGACTGGGACGAAGCCGGAATACTCGCCGAATTCGATCCATGGTGGCAGCTGACCGATAAACCCGCAGAGTCGATCAAGGCGCGCAAACGCGCTGAGATACTCCGAGATTCGGAGGACCTCAGGACATTTATGGATGAACGAGCGGAGCAGGCAGGTATAACGGAGCATCTCGGTTCAAGTGTCGACCGTCCAGTATTGGCCGGCCTTCGGACTGACCTCTACCGCTGCTTCATGGACCTGACGTGGCGGTCAATGGCACCGGCTGGCGTTGTCGGCATGATTCATCCAGAGAGTCACTTCACTGAGCTGCGTGCGAGCGGTCTACGGCGGGCGACCTATCGGCGACTACGCAGGCACTGGCAGTTCCGAAATGAAGAGCGACTCTTTGAGATCCATCACGCCAAGGAATATGGCGTTCACGTGTACGGTCTCCCCAGAGAGATTCGATTCTTGCAGGGGGCGTCTCTGTACGACCCAGATACCGTCACCCGCTCCCTCCAGCACGACGGCTCAGGTTCAGCGCCGGGTGTGAAGGACGATGATGGGTCCTGGGATCTGCGGCCTCATGCCGAGCGCATAATCGACGTCACTAGTAGACAGTTGGGAACATGGGCAGCCCTTGTTGACGAGCCCGGTACGCCATCAGAAGAAGCTCGAATGGTTTATGCGGTGAACCGAGCCAGCACGGAGGTATTGGACAAGATCGCTGCCGCTCCACGTCTTGGGCAGATTCAATTCGAATGGACGTACGGCTGGAACGAGACGTCCGACAGAAAGTTGGGGTTCTTCGAATCCGCATCTACAGCGCCTGAGCGGTGGGAGGATGTCATCCTCCAAGGGCCCCACCTGACGGTCGGGACACCGATCTACCAACAGCCAGACCTTATGGCAGGGCGTGAGCATCTATACGAGTCAATCGATTTGGATGCTCTCGATGAGCATTTTATACCAAGAACGAATTACCGAATTGCAAAGTCACGCGATGAGTACCTCAGCGCATACCCGAACTGGAGTGGCAGGCCAAGTTCCACGTACTTTCGTCTTGCATGGCGTGCGATGGCGGATTCAGCGACTGTTCGCACCCTCCACTCGGCAATTCTTCCACCCGGGCCGGCACATGTCTTGGGGCTATTTTCGCTAACGTCGCGAGATCTAGCTGACGTCGCACGCTCCGCGGCGTTTACATCGTCAGTCGTGGCCGACTTCATGGTCAAAGTTGCGGGAGTCGCGAACATCAAAATTGGTGTGCTTGTGAAAGCGCCGCTGGTTCGGGATGGCAATCTCGACCAAGAGCTTGTGCTCCGCACCCTCCGCCTCAATTGCCTCGTCCGCCCGTACGCTCCGCTCTGGGAGAAGCTGTACGACACTAGCTGGCAGAAGGATTCGTGGGTTCCACACATCGGCGGTGACTACGCCGGTCGTGCACCGCTCGGTGACGTCCAAACTAAGTGGAATTGGGCGACCCCGCTCCGTCGAGCCGTCGACCGCCGCCAAGCCCTGATCGAAATCGACGCGATCGTCGCAATCATGCTCGGAATCACCGCTGAGGAGTTGCTTACCATCTACCGCACCCAGTTCCCGGTGCTGCAGAAGTACGAACGGGACGCGCTCTACGACGCGAACGGGCGGCAACTTCCGGGGAAGCTCGCGTCGGAATATCGCAAGAAGGGATCGCTCAAGGCGGAAGACTTGACTGTCGACGGCGTCACCTATGTGGAGCCATTGGTCGGCGTCGACCGTGAGCGCGACATGGAGCTGGCGCACAAGCATTTCAGCGACATCGCGAGCGCAGGAGCGTCATGATTCGTGACGTAGACGCAGCTAAGTGTGACGAACTAGTCGAAGCCGTCGCCGCGCTCGATCCACAGCCGCGGAAGCAGCGGTGGAGCAGTCTCAGCCTGTGCATCGCCGACGCAGTGTGGAGCATCGGTGCCCACTACGACAACGTTGTGGTGCCGCTGGTGCGCAAACTCGCCACGGAGTTCGGTGTCGAGCAGCCCACTATTCCGATGAGCGAACCGCTAGGCACTGACCCGTTGCCGCTGACTCGTTTGGCCGGTCTGACTGTCGACGAACTGATTCCACTCACCAACTGGCAATACACATCTACCCGAGGCGGGATCCGGAAGGCCGATGCCGTGCTCCGGCACATGCGGGCATTTCGAGCACATGACGTCAGCGACTTGGCCGGTGCGATCACGCTGTTCACCGACGACGAGCGGTTCGCCGCCGTGAACTCGGACTTACGGAAGATCCCCGGAGAGGGCGCACACGCGGTGCGGCGCGACTACCTGTGGATGCTCATCGGCCAGGACGATCTCATCAAGCCCGACCGAATGGTCCTCCGCTGGTTCAAGCATCACGGAGTGATCGTTGACCCACCGGGTGCGCGCGACCTCATCGCCGCACTCGTTCCCGCCGTCAGCGCCGGACTGCAACGACCCGTGACGGCATGGGAAATAGATCACGCACTGTGGAACGCCGGGCGGGGGATGTAATCGATGGGTGCACTGCTACCGACCCTGCAAGCCGAACACCTCCGCGAAGGCCTTACCGACTATCTTGCAACGACATTCGCGCTAACCGATCCCGATGCGCAGTCGGCGTTGACCGATTTCGTCGGCGATCCCGAAACCGGGATGTTCAAGGGGCCGTACGTTCGACTGAGACTTCCGTTCGCGCCCGCCGGCGCGGACTGGGCCGAGCACCTGGATTGGTGGCCACAGGACTTCACCCCGTACGGCCACCAAGCTCAAGCGTTCCAGCAGCTGTCGACCAAGCAGGGAACGCGCCCGCAGCCCACGTTGGTCACGACGGGCACCGGGTCGGGCAAGACCGAAGCCTTCCTCTACCCGATCCTCGATCACGTGCTGCGCGCACGGAAGTCCGGCGTCATCGGTATGAAGGCGCTGATCCTTTACCCGATGAACGCTCTCGCCAACGACCAGGCCGAGCGTCTCGCCAAACTGATCGCCGGCGACCCCAACCTTGCAGTCGTCACCGCCGGCCTGTACACGGGCGAGCAGGGCAGCGGCGGACGCACCAGGGTGTCCGCGGACGGCCTGATCACCGACCGCGCGCTGATGCACGACGCTCCGCCAGACATCCTGCTTACCAACTACAAGATGCTCGACCACATGCTGCTGCACCCCGGCCGCGCCGACATGTGGCGGCTTTCCGCCGAATCGCTGCAGTACCTAGTCCTCGACGAGTTCCACACCGACGACGGCGCCCAAGGCACCGACGTCGCCATGCTGCTACGCCGTCTCGGACTCACACTTAAAAGTCACTGGAACGCGGAGTCGCGTGTCACCGATGAGGACCGCAGCCGTCCGCTCGGTCGGATCACCCCTGTCGCGACGTCGGCGACGCTGGGTTCGCGGGCTGCGCCGTCGGCGATGCGCGAGTTCGCGCACACCGTGTTCGGCGAAGTCTTCACCGCCGATGCAGTGATTGAAGAGACGCGGCTAAGCCCCGATCAGTGGCGAAGTGAGCGGGTCGGGGGTCGTGACCACGAGTGGCGCCCCGTCGAACCGGGACTACCCGACGCGCTCCATCGGATCACCACCGCCACCGCCGAAGTCAACGATAACGAGGCTGTCGCCGCCGCGGTGTTCGCCGAGCTCTTCGAGAGGCCCGCTCAGAGTGGGCTCTTCGGGGGACCCACCCAATCTGAGCTCTTTGAGACGCCAACCCAATCTGACCTATTTGAGGCACCAGGACATTCTGGTGCTCCCGCCGCCGGATCGGACCTGACCGCCGCCGACATACTCGACCAGCTCAAGCGCCACCGATTCATCCAGGCGGTCCTCGAGGGTTCCGTCGATGCCGTGTCGCTGTCCGACCTCGCGAACAAGGTGTTCCCGGCGGTGGCCGTCGACCGCGACGCTGCCCGTACCCATGTCACGCGGGTCCGCTTCCTAGAGTTCGTCTTCGCGATGCTGTCGCACGTCCGCGCCGAAGCGGGCCGCGCGGCCCTCGGTGTCGACGTGCACCTCTGGATCAGAGAACTCAGCCGCGTGGACCGGGCCGTGCGCGCCGTCACGGAGTACCGCTGGTCCGACGACGGGGCCCTGGCCGACGACAGCGAGCTCTACCTACCCGCGGTGTACTGCCGGCACTGCGGACGTTCCGGGTGGGGAGCCCGCCTCGCCCCGACAGGAACCGCACTCGACGTCACGGATGAGGCGATCCGCGCCGACCATGCCGCGGGCGCATCCCGCTTTCGTGCGCTGATCTCCGCACCCGCCGAGGCACAGGTTCCCGGCGGCGTCGACGGGCTGCGCTGGTTCCACCTCGATCACCGCGAACTACTCGACACCACACCCGATCCTGAGAGCGCCGAGACCGTCGACGGCCGACTGCTACCGGTGCTGACCCTCATCGGCCCTGATGCCGACGAGCAGTCCAAGGAGGACGTCTGCCCTGCCTGCGGGGCCACCGACGGCATCCGCTTCTTGGGAAGTGCTGTCGCCACGCAGCTCTCCGTCACGCTCTCCAACCTCTTTGGTGACGAGAAGTTGGATGCGGCGGAGAAGAAGGCGCTGATGTTCACCGACAGCGTGCAAGACGCCGCGCACCGCGCGGGTTTCGTGCAAGCCCGATCGCACAGCCTGACGCTGCGCACGGCACTGCGGAGCGCGCTCGGCGACGATGAACTCGACCTCGACGAGTTGAGCCAAGCCGTCGTCGCGCACGCTGGGACCGACCCCATGCTTCGCTACCAACTCCTGCCACCTGACATCGTCGACCGCGACGAGTTCGTCGCCTTCTGGCAAGCCGACGCCCACTCCAACTCGCGACGCGCGGCGGAAAACAAAGCCAAACGACGACTTCGGTTCGACGTCGACCTCGAGTTCGGGCTGCAGTCCCGCACCGGACGCACCCTGGAACTCACCGGCAGCGTCGCCGCCGAGGTCTACCTAGGAGCGCCGCAGAAGGCACGAATCCTCGGGCGACGCGCCATCGAGCGCGCGGACCCCACCCAACTGCCGCTGACCGGGGTGTCCGACCAGGCGCTAGCCCAGTGGGTGCGGGGCACCGTGGAGCGGATCCGCACCCGCGGCGGCATCCACCACGAGTGGCTGCGGCCCTATCTGGAGAAAAACGCTAACCGCTACCACGTCTGGGGCGGAAGGCCACGCGGCCAGGGCATGCCCGCATTCCCGAAAGGCCGACCCGCGCCGGCCTTTCCGGCACTGAAGTCCGGGCCCGGCGTGCTGCCCGAGGGCTTCGATCCGATTACGGCCGCCTCGTCGTGGTACGCCCGGTGGACATCGCGATGCCTGGACGTCAGCCCGCAGGACGGCACCTTCTTGGGCAAGGCGCTGTTCGCCGAACTTGTCGATCAGATGCTGCTCACCACCCGCACGACTGAAACGGGTTCCACGGCTTACGGTTTGGAGCCCGCCACCGTGCACGTCAGCGCACCTTCCGTGGAGGCGTTGCTCGACGCTCGGCACCTGTTGGCGTGCGAGGTCTGCCAGACGCCCGTGCCGGGCAGCGTCACCACCGTCGACGAACTCGACGGCGCACCGTGCACCCTGATTCGCTGTCCCGGACGACTGCGCCGGACCCCAAAGGCCGACAACTTCTACCGCCGGTTGTACGCCTCGACCGAGATGAAACGCGTCGTCGCGCGCGAGCACACCAGTCTGCTCCCGACCAAGACGCGGCTGGACTATGAGACGGCGTTCAAACGGGGTGGCACTGACCCGCAGGCGCCCAACGTGCTCGTCGCCACGCCTACGCTGGAGATGGGCATCGACATCGGGGATCTGTCCACGGTGATGCTCGGATCCCTGCCGCGCTCGGTGTCCGCATATCTACAGCGGGTCGGCCGCGCCGGGCGGCTTACCGGCAATTCGCTGATCCTGGCGTATGTCCGCGGCCGGGGCGAGCACCTTCCCAAGTTGTTCGAGCCCTTGTCGGTGATCCAGGGTGAGGTGCGCCCGCCCGCCACCTTCCTGAGCGCCGAGGAGATCCTGCAGCGCCAGTACGTCGCGCACATCGTTGACCAATTCGCTCGTGATCCGCAACGGAAACCGCCAACCGATGCTCGCTCCGTGCTCGGCGATGACGGTGAGGACAGCTGGCTCCCCGGCTTGCTGGAGGCGGCTGCAACGGACAGCGTGGAACTACTGGACCGATTCCTTGGCCAGTTCGGCGAGCACCTGAGCGTGGATTCGGTGGCGAACCTACGGGCCTGGGCAAGTGCCCCGCCCGAGGGCGGACCAAGCGGTCTCACCCAACGATTGATGGCCGCAAGCCACCAGTGGCGGCAGGACCTCAACGAACTCGCCACACGCCGGGCGGCCGTCGATGCGGACATGCCCGAGTTTGAACGGCGTGCCTCGTCACCAGCAGCCACAGACGACGACCGACGGGCCTGTAAGATCGCTAAGGGCTCACTCAAACTTCTGAGCGCACAGATCAACTCACTGACTCGCGACTACTGGATCTCCGTCCTGGAGCGGTACGGCGTACTGCCGAACTACACGCTGCTCGACGACGCGGTCACCCTCGACGTGGGTGTCACCTGGATCGACCCGGATAGCAACGAGTACATGGGGGACGAGCTCAGCTATCAGCGGGGCTCGCGCGTGGCACTGACCGAACTCGCGCCGGGCGCTACGTTCTATGCGCAGGGGCTCGCCGTCACCATCGACGCCGTCGACCTGGGCGCCGGCGAGTCCAATATCCACGCCTGGCAGGTCTGCCCGCAATGCGGCTGGGCTGGCACCGGGCCAGCCGGAACGTCGGTCGCACCGGTGTCGACCTGCCCCCGGTGCCATAGCGGTGCCATCGCCGACGTCAACCAACAACTACCGGTCGTCGAGATGACCAGGGTCTCGGCGGAGGTCCGCCGCGACGAAGCCACCATCAATGACATCCGCGACAACCGAAAGAACGAACCGTTCACCGTCGTCACCGCCGCCGACATCGACCCCGCCCAGGTGGGCCGCACCTGGTTCCGCTCTAGCTCGGCTTTTGGCGCGGAGTATCTGCGCCGCTTGGATATTCGGTGGATCAACCTCGGTAAGCGGACGTCAAAGGGCAAGAAGCGGCTGATCGCCGGGCAGGAATCCGCCAGCGGTCTGTTCCGCGTGTGCGCGGCCTGCGGCCAACTTGATGGTGCGGCCGGCCGCAATAGCCGCTACGAGCACCGCACCTGGTGCCGGCTGCGCGATTCTCCTACCGAGGATGTCCGCGACATTGCGCTGGCGCGTCGACTACGAACACAGGGCGTCCTCCTGCATCTGCCGCCCCAGATGGAATTCGACAACTTCGCCCACCCCAGCCTCGCTGCCGCGATCCTGCTGGGTCTGCGCCAGGTGATCGGTGGATCACCCGAACATCTTGACGTCGCCACCATCAGCGATGCGCTGTGGGCGCCCGAGCGTCGCGCGCTGCTCATCCACGACACCGTGCCGGGCGGAACCGGATACCTTGCCGAGTTCGCCGATCACACCAAAGTGTTCGCGGTACTCGCCGCGGCTCGACAGATCGTCCGAGAATGTCCGTGCCGCGACGAGGACCGGTTGGCGTGTCACCGTTGCCTGTTGCCGTTCGCCACGCCCCACGAGATGGACAAGGTGTCTCGGCTGACGGCGCTGAAGCTGCTCGACGACATTCTCGACGTTAGCCCGCGGGCTATTCCTGACCTGGAGGACTGGACGGCTGAGGTCACCGAGACGGCGCCACCGCCTACTGCGCTCAGCGATGAATCCTTTCTCGAACGCGACTTCTACAGTGCGTTCATCGACCGTCTCAAGCTGATGGGTGCCGCCGTCATCGAAAAACCAGGAACGTATGGACCATCGGCAACCATCACTCTGCAGGGTGCGGTTCCGCGTAAATGGTCACTGCGACCGCAAGTTTCGCTCGACTACGTGAAACCCGACTTCGTACTGCAAACCGCCGATCCCGACATCCCACGAATCGCGATCTTCGCCGACGGGCGGGCTTTCCACGCTGGGACCGGCGACCGTAATCGGGTGGCCGACGATGCCGACAAACGGGCTGCGCTCCGCAAGGAGGGTTACCTGGTGTGGTCGTTCGGGCATGACGATCTGCAGCGATTTAAGGCTGGGATCGATGTTGAGCCGGACTGGTTTGACCACAAGGCCGCGAGCGTCGTCACGAGCCAGTTCCAGGTGCAGCCAAGTCTGGTTCGACTACAGGCCAAGGACCCAGTGTCACAACTGCTCGAATTCCTAGTTGCTCCGGATATAGAGGCCTGGAAGCACTTCAGTACATGGATGCCGTATCTCTTCGTCCGCGGTAACAACCGGGCTCGTTCAGAGGTGGAGTCGGCAGTTGAGGCAGCCATTTCGGCATTAGATGGGTCCAGGCCATTTTCAGCACCGGGTACCGACGTGTGCTGGGCATTCGTTGATGGCGGCGTGGTCGTGACGTCAGGCATGAGCAGCAAGACCGATCCGCCCCGGGCAGTGCTTGCAGTGGACGACCGCGATGACCGGCTTGACTACCTCGACGGGAAAGCCTGGAAGGAATGGCTTCGGCTGTCGAACTGGCTTGGCATTGTCCAGCACCATCGCGTCAGCACCCGCACGCTGCTCGTGGCCGCACCAGACCAGGCAGCAGATGTGGCCCAAGAAGTGGAGTTGCCGCCCGAGTGGCAATCTATCTTCAGCGATGCAGTGAGTGATGGGGAACGGGACCTGATCCGTGCGCTTTTCGAGGCGGGTGCTGCCGTACCTGTACTTGGCTATGAAACAGAGGGTGGCGAGGTGCTCGACTTCGCCTGGACCGGAGCGCGTATCGGCGTGGTGTTCGACGAAGAGTTCGCGGCCGACGGATGGACCTTGTGTCCGCCAAATGCCGACAAGATCGTTTCAGCACTGAAGATGAACGGAGTGGTGTAGGTGGCGAATCTGGTCATCGCGTCGAACAGCAAGGCGATGTCGAAGCTGGACGGTTCGATTAAGAACAAGGTCTATGACTTCTTCGAAAAGCTCAACGCCGACGATACCCAGCCCGCATTGCATATCGAGCCGCTGCATGCGGCGATCGATCCAAGAGTGCGGACCGGGCGCGTGGATCTGCACTATCGCGCGGTGCTCTTCCGGGTGGACGATAAGTCAAGCGGGCCAACGTATATCTATATGGGTACGTGGGGCCACGACGACGCAATCAAACTCGCTGAGCGAGCAACACTTCGGGTCAACCCGATCAACGGCACGCTCGAAGGGCTGATCGGTGAGCCAGTCGAGCCGACGACGCCACAGCCTATCTCGCCCTCCAAGCCAGAATCTGCAGTGGCGTACCTCGCTGGATTCGGCTACAAGCTCGCGGATCTGACTGAAGGCCTCGGGCTTGACCCGGTGGTGGCAGCGCGGGCGATCGAGGCGCCCGATGAGGCAGCTCTATTAGAGGCGGCGGAGGGGGCTCTGGACTGGGAGGCGAGTGCTCTGCTCGATTTGGCGACTGGCATAGCCATTTCGGATATTCGCGAAAAGCACGGCTTCGCAGAGAAACCCGTCGACGACACCCTCAATGAGGATGAGCAGATCATCCGGGCCCTTGAGCGTCCCGCCTCGAAGATGCAGTTCGCCTACATCGAAGACAATGAAGAACTCCGTCGCATCATTGAAGGTGGAGACTTCGCGGCGTGGCGGATTTTCCTTCACCCGGAGCAGCAGAAGTACGTCGATTCGGACTATCGGGGCGCGTTCCGACTGTCCGGCGGCGCAGGCACGGGTAAGACGGTGGTGGCCATCCATCGCGCCCGGCGACTGGCCCGGGATAACCCACAAGCGCGGATTGTCCTAACTACCTATAACCGGACGCTCGCCGAGGGGTTGAAAGCCGATCTTAAAGCGCTTGACCCTGCGGTCGTCATCGCCGATAGACCGGGTGATCCGGGGGTGTACGTCGGAGGGCTCGACGCGCTCGGCAAGGCCGTGCTTGACCTGTCCTTCGCGCGAGTACCCGCCGCTTCTGAAAGCTTGTTCGGCCGCAGCGGTTTCGAGATCGGCAATCGAAGAAGCGATTCGGCCGCGGTGTGGCGAGAAGTGGCTCAGACGATTGACTCTGGTCTGGATGCAAGGCTGGCGACGCCCAGTTTTCTGGAGACCGAGTACGTCGCTGTGGTGCTGGCCAACAAGGTGACCACACTTGAGCAATACGCCAAGGTTGCTCGACCGGGTCGTGGGGTGCGGCTCAGCCGTCCGCAACGAATCGCTATTTGGAAGCTGATTGATGGATACCGGCGACAGAGCCAGATGGACGAGACGATTAGCTTCCCGGAAGTGCTTGCGCTCGCTGCCGAGGCATTGAGGATTCGCGCCGAAGAGGGTGGCGGCTACCTCGCCGATCACGTTCTCGTGGATGAGGGTCAGGACCTTCACGCCACTCATTGGGCGTTGCTTCGAGCACTGGTGGTGGAGGGAGCAAACGACCTGTTCATCGCGGAGGATTCGCATCAGCGGATCTACGGAAGCCCGATAGTGCTGGGCCGCTTCGGAATTAAGATCGTGGGCCGATCGCGCCGGCTCACCCTCAACTACAGGACGACCGCGCAGAATCTGCGGTTTGCGATGGGCGTGTTGGCCGGTGCCGACTACCAAGATCTCGAGCAGGGCGATGAGAGCTCTAGTGACTACCGGTCAGCGCGAAACGGCCCGGAGCCGCAACTGGTTGAATGCCAAGATCAGACAGTCGAGCTCGACACTGTTGCGTCCACGATCAAGTCGTGGATCGACGAGGGGGTCGTGCCTGAGAGCATCGCCGTGCTTACCCGAAGCCAGGACGAACGTGACCGGTTCGTTCGAGGGCTGGGGGAGCGCGGTGTTTCGGCACGGGCGTTGGATAAGTCCGCGGCAGGCCTGGGACATCCGCAGGTATTGACCATGCATCGAGCCAAGGGAATGGAGTTCTCCCGGGTGATTCTGTCCGGGGCGGATGACAAGCATGTGCCAGCCGCAGCGACATTGCGAAATGTGCCTGACGAAGAACGTGCGGAGACTCTGCTGCGGGAGCGGTCGCTTCTGTACGTAGCGAGTAGCCGGGCGCGGGATGCGCTTGTGGTCACGTGGAGCGGGAAGCGCTCAGAGTTGCTGGGATAACTTGCTCGACAAAACGGAAGGTGAGTATGGAAGCGAATCCACGCAGTCCTCGCGAACTTTTTGAAGGAAAGGAACATTACGAGGTCCCCGCCTTCCAGCGACCCTACGTCTGGAACGAAGAAGAACAGTGGGCTCCACTTTGGGACGATGTGGTGCGGGTGGCTACAAGTTACATAGTCGCAAAGGAATCTGACCCAGCTCCGGCGATCCCGCAGCATTTCCTTGGAGCTGTTGTCTTTGAAACGAAGCCGCCAGTTGCGGGCGATGTCACCCGTCATGAAGTAATCGATGGACAGCAACGCATGACCACCTTGCAGTTACTCCTCGACGCCGTACATGAGGTGGTGGAATCCCGTGGGCACGAGCTGCACGCGGAGGCGCTCGAAGACCTCATTCTGAACAAATCAAAAGCCTTTGTTGGTAAGCGCGAACGCTTCAAACTTTGGCCATCGCAGGCGGACCGGCAAGCATTTGAGTTCGCGATGGACCCGCACGGGAACGAGGGCTGGCGAGGCGAACATCGAGTCGTTGACGCTCACAAGTTCTTCCGAGGCGAAACAACACGATGGTTGACTGGTAAACCCGACGACGATGGATTGGTACCTCCTGGCACCGAAGAGCTACGGGTCGAAGCCCTCAGCTCCACGTTGCAGGACCGTCTGACGCTGATTGCCATTGATTTGTCTGGACATGATGATTCGCAGCTGATATTTGAGACGCTCAACGACCGCGGGACGCCGCTCCTCAAGGCGGATCTGATCAAGAATTGGCTGTTTCGCAAAGGCGGAGCCGCCGGTGCCGACATCGACGGCTGGTCAACGACGTACTGGGCAGATTTCGACACGGCGTGGTGGCGGCAAGAGATCAAACAAGGTCGACTAGTTCGATCGCGGGTAGACATCTTCTTGCAGTATTGGCTCACAATGCGACGCCAGGAAGAGGTTAAGGCGGAAAACGCGTTTCGAATTTTCGCTGAGTACGCCGAGCCGTTCATGGTCTCGGCCGGTCAAGCCGATTCATTTCTGGCTGAACTTCGCAAGGATGCGGACACTTACCGCGATCTAGCTCAGCTCGACGAGGCCACGGTTGAGGGCCAGTTCTACAAGCGCGTGATTGAGACCATGGAACTTGCTGTCGTCACTCCTGTTCTACTTTGGCTGCTTTCTTCGAACCACGCCACTTCCGCTGATCAACGGCGGATCGGACTAGAGGCTTTGGAAAGTTGGGTGATCCGCAGAACCCTGCTTCGTTTGACGACCAAAGACGTCAACAAATTCATCGTGGCGGTTCTGAAGGTTCTCGGGGGTGCAGGGAGCTCCGTCGCAGGCGAGACCATTCGCTCGTATCTTGCCGAACAGACTGCGGAGACACGCGTATGGCCGTCGGACGACGAGATGAACGTTCAATTGCCGGAGGCGAAGTTGTACGGGCTCATTCAGCAGGGACGGCTGCGAGTTGTACTCGGAGCAGTGGAGCAGCATCTCAGAACGAAGAGCGAAAAGTACGAATCAGTCTCTCTCCCGTCTGGTTTGGAACTAGAACACATCATGCCGCAGGGATGGAGGACCCATTGGGAAGGGGTGCCGCCGTTGACGCCCGAAGCGGCGGCGGCACGTGACAAACGCGTCAACACCATCGGAAACCTCACTCTGGTCACCAAATCGTTGAATGGCTCGTTGTCGAATCGACCTTGGACTGACCTTCAAGCTGAAGGGCTTAAGGATGGTGGTGAGGCCGGTAAAGGAAAGCGGACACTGCTGGACGGTTTCAGTCTTCTTGTCCTCAACAAAGAGATACTCAGCGGCCACGTCGCGTCGTGGACTGACGATGACATCTTGGTTCGGTCCAGAATGCTGGCTGATGCGATTTGTGAGATTTGGTCGAGGCCTTGAGATGCAAGTAAATTAACGTGGATTGTGCGTGGCTTTTGTATCTCCTCAATTAGACTACTCGCGAGAAGTTCTGTGGCACAGAAAGAATTGGCATGACGGACTACGATTCATTAGTACCCGAGCACTGGCACGAGAGGTTGGGTTGGAACAGTCTCCCAGCTGAGCTGCGCGAGGCGATCGGTGAGTTCGGCTTCTACATGTACAGGCTGGGTACTCCCACGATGGGCGATATCGACCAGGTCAAGTACGACGGGCGCCTTGTGGTTCTAGACGACGGTAGCCGATGGGAGGTGGACTCCACGGACACTTATACGGCTGATATGTGGTCGCCAGTTACAAAGGTGATCGTGATCGATGACGTGATGTACAACCTGGACGATGCTGAACATGTCGACGTGACCGAGGACAGTTAGGTCTAGTCAGTCTTGTGTCGGTCTGGCCACCCAAGTCGCGTGACCGAAACTGTCACCTGATCGTGCAGCAGACCCGTTCGCGGTCTGCCGATGGGTCATTTATGGTCTTGAATTCGCGTTTGCGGGAACGTTGTCGCGAGCAGCGAGATCAGTTCATGAGCGATGTTCTCGTCAATCTGGATTGACTGGCTGCTCTTAGGCTTTGACTGGCGTAGGTCAGACCCGAATGTGCTCAGGTGGAGTAGCACACTGCCGTCATCCTGACGGATTACGTTGTAGAAACAGTCCACCTCCGATTCATGCGGTCGAATCGCCTGGGTGCCTCTCGCGAGCGAACGTACGCGTGCCATCTCGCAACACTAGCGGTGGCATTAGCCTGGCGTCTCAGTTCGGCTTGTCAACTTCGCCCGGGGTGTCCTGCCGACGCACCTTGCTCTTGTCGCGCGACCGGCCGAAAAATCCGCTGATCCGATCGATACCCTCACTGGCCGCGCCGAGCGCGGCGGTGGCCGCTCCACTCGCCACTTCTAGACCTTTGGTGGCCGTATCGCTGACGAGGTCGACGGCAGCACTGGCGCCTTCGAATGCGGTTGGCGCCTTGAACTCCGACCATTCCTGCAACTGTGCCCGCCGCGCTTTGGCGAACCGGTCCAGATCTTCACGCAGCGCAGGCAAGCTTCGGTCCAGATTCCCCACGGACCAGAAGCGCAACCCGTCGATGGCCTCGGTTTTCGCTACCGCCTCCAGGATGTCCCGAGCTCGTTGAAAGAGTGCACCGTCCTCGGCGAGTTGGCGAGCCAGTAGGTCACGGGCGTCGTCGAGTACCTGTTGAAGGTGCTGCGGCTGTGTGGCTTCGACTCGGGCAATTCGCAGCCGCTGCCATTTGAACAATGACTCTTGCGCGACGACAAGCAGGCTCAGCGTCTCGCCGAGCTGATTGTTGTCGACTGCGTTGACGATGAACTCGGCACGGTCCTGGACGGGTTTGGCCGGGTCGAATGATCTCAGCGTGCGATCGGCATGGTGGCGAAGTTGCTCGACGGTCCGATTCAGTGCCGGTCCGATTCCGGCGATCGCGTCCCAGTCCGCGTCAGAGAATGACCCGTGCCGGTCGAGATAGGCGACCATCCGGTCCACGGTGACGCGGTCACCCAGTACGTCGCCGGATCTGTTCGCATGAGCCAGTCGCAGTACTTCCTCGACCTTGCCCTCGACACGTCGAACAGATTCTTCGACCTCGGCGATTGCCGACTTGAGCGCGAGCTGCACCGCCACCATTTGTAGCGACATCATGCGCGTGGGTGTCAGGTTGGCGTTCTTCCACTGCAGCTGGCTGACGAACTTCTTGTCCGCGCCACGGGTCATCATCCGGTAGAAACCGTCAGTGCCGGGAATCAGTTGGCCCTTTTGAATTGCCTTCACGCTGTCCGGGTGCAGCTGCACGAATTTGGCCGACTGCCCCAAGAACGACGCCGCGCCTGCCGCGAGCCCCGCCGTGTTGCCGAGCGAAGCTCTATCCACGCCGGAGACATCGATTGCGTGGCCGACCACGCCTTGAATCCGCTCGACGTAAGCCTCGATCTCGGCCGGGTCGCCGGCGACCAGAAGGCCCTCCGACTGGACGGAGATCGCGATCTCACCGCTGTCCGGGATAGTCGTCGGCAGCGTGTCTGGCTCGCTGCCGACGTGTGCCGGTGTCACCGGAACAAGATCATCAGCCAACACGGTCTCCTTTGTTCGCGCCCGCAGTCTAGGGCACCGCGCAACGGTCTGGCAGCAGCCGCCAATTGATCACACCACGCAGGCAACGTCTGTTTGTCGGAGGGCTCTGCCATTCTGTCCGGCTCGCCATCAGCGGGCTTGACCAACAGATGGAGTACCCGTGACCGCCGGTCCCCAGCAAATTTACCCATACGTTTGTATTCCCGGAAGGGAGCGTCCGTGGTTACATATAGACGCCTTTGCTTCGGGTTATGCCACAGGGGCATTCGGCCCTTGGGTCAACAAGCAACAGAACACCACGACGGCAGAGGTATGCGACAAGTGAACAACGTTGACCGCCACCAACTCATCGGGCAGACGCTGACGACACTGGCCGGTGGATTGTCGCCGTTCGTCACCCAGGTACTCAACCGCGTTACGCCGCCCGGCACAGACTGGGCCGACCTGCTGCGAGCAAAAGACGCTGCCAACGGCCGCGGCGGCGGCGACTACCAGAACCGTGACGTCGCCCTCATGCTGCGCGCCATGACCGAACGGCTCGGTGAGCTCGGCTATCCGTTCAACCGCGCGATGCCCCGTCAGGCCGAGATCTATGCCAAGGAGATGCGCGAGGTCCGCAACAAGTGGGCGCACACCGGCGAGTTCACCGACGCTGAGGCCTACCGCGCCATCGATTCGGCTGAACTCCTGCTGCGCGCTGTCGGCGCCGCGGAGGCCGCCGCTCGCGTCCATAAGCTCAAAGCAGCCGTCGCACCGGTAGCCGCCACCCCCGCGCCGCAACCGGTCCAGACCGCCGCACCGGCGCTGCAGCCGGAACCCGCGCCCGCTCGACCGGCCGACGCCCCACGCATCGACATCTCCGCCATCTCTGACCTCAGCTACGCGATGGCCCACTGCCGCATCCCGGTGATCGACCACATCACCGTCGACAACACCGGCGGTGACCGCCAGGGCGCGGTCATCGAGGTCGACGTCGTCAGCGCCGAGGGCTCTCACGGCGGGCCGGCCGAGATCCACCTCGACCTGCTCGCGCACCAACCGACCACATTGCAGTCCGTCGACCTCAAACTCGACCCCGCCTCGATGTGGCAGGTCAACGAAGCACGCCCCGGCGATATCCGAGTGGTGCTGCGTGACAACTCCGGTGAGGTCCTTGCCGAAGTGGCGCAAGAGGTCACGATCTTGGCCGCCAACCAATGGAAGGCGACCCCGCCACAACTGGCGCTGGAGATCCTCGCCGCGTATGTCCAGCCCAATGCCGCGGCCATCGCGCCGCTGATGGTCGAGGTCTCCGACCGCCTACTGGCCGCTACCGGCAGTTCATCCATCGACGGTTATCAGAGCGAGAACCCCGAACGCGTCGATGCCATCGCCCGGGCCGTGTTCGACGCCGTGAAGGCCCGCGATATCCGTTACGCCGAGCCGCCGGCCAGCTGGGGCGATATCGGGCAGAAGGTGCGTACGCCCGCCGAGGTGTTCGATGGTCGGCTCGGCACCTGCCTGGACACCACTCTGGCGCTGGCTGCGGTCTTGGAGCAGTGCGGTATCAACTCGACCATCTGGCTGCTGCGCGGTCACGCCTTTCTCGGCTACTGGCGCATCGACGGCGCCTTGGCCTCGGTATCAATCACCGAACCGGCCGAGGTCGTCAACCAGGTCGACTTGAAGAACATCGGGCTCATCGAAACCACCCTGGTGACACAATCCGCACCCGATGCCACCTTCGACGATTCCCGGCGCGCACCCCGCAGCCAGCACCTCTCCGAGGACCTGACCAACATCCTCGGCATCACCGACGTGCGGCAGGCGCGACGGTCTCGCATCTATCCGCTACCCAGCCGCAGTACCGACGCTCAAGGCAACGTCGCCATCGCTCACTACACGCCTGGTGACGGTCCGGTCTTCCTCCCGTACCAGCCCTCCGGGTCGAAGCCGGCGGCCAAGGCTGAGGCGGTCCCCGCTCGCGTCCGTCAGTGGAAGAATGCGCTGCTCGACCTGAGCCTGCGCAACAAGCTGATCAACTACACCGACCGCGCCGGCTACCGCCTCGAAGTCCCTGCCCAGGCACTCGGACGCTTTGAGGACGCCATCAATGCTTCGGCCAAGATCAGCCTGCTCGGCTCCGACGAAGTACAGAACGTCGACATCGCCCGGGGGCTGCGGTTCGGCCGGGACCTGCCGGAGAACGAACGCGAGCTGCTGCTGGCCGACAAGTACAGCGCCTACATCGACATCACCGCGGCGTCGTACAAGACCAAGCTGAGATACCTAGCCAACAAGGCGAAGACGATCCGCGAAGAGACCGGCGCCAACAATCTCTACCTGGCCTTCGGCATGCTCAGCTGGCACCTCAACGACCGCGCGCTGCGATCACCGCTGGTACTCGTCCCGGTGTCACTGACCACCACCAACCGCGGCGAGCGCTACCTGCTCACCATCGACGACACCGGCGCTTCCACACCGAACTACTGCCTGATCGAGAAGCTGCGCACCGCACTCGGGCTGGAGATCCCGGCGCTGGCCAATCCCGACGAGGACGCCTCTGGCATCGACTTGGAGGCCACCTTCAATGCGGTGCGTCATGCCATCGCCGCGGCCGGTCTGCAGTTCCTGGTCGAAGATACCGTGCACCTGTCGATCCTGCAGTTCGCGAAGTTCCCGCTGTGGAAAGACCTCGACGACTCCTGGAAAGGACTGTCGCGCAACAGCTTGGTCCGCCATCTGCTGGAAACCCCGCAGAACCCGTTCGTCGACCCGATCACGGACACCATCGAGACCGACCTCAACGAACTGAGTACCGCGGTGCCGGTGCCGGCCGATGCCTCCCAGCTGCGCGCCGTCGCCGACGCTGTCGGCGGCCGCACCTTCGTCCTCGAGGGTCCGCCGGGAACCGGTAAGTCGCAGACGATCACCAACCTGTTGGCACACGCGATGGCCGCCGGCCGGCGGGTGCTTTTTGTTGCGGAGAAGAGGGCCGCGCTGGATGTGGTGAAGAAGCGCCTTGAAAGTGTCGGCCTAGGAGAGCTGTCACTGGACATCCATGACAAGTCCGCTCGCCCGGCGGCCGTGCGCGCCCAGATCAAGCATGCACTCGAGCTGCGTCTCACCCACGATGCCGATCTGTTGAAGACCAAGCTGCAGGTCGCCGAATCCAGCCGGCATAGCCTAGCCCGCTACGCTGACCGGCTGCACGAGGCCAACGCTGTCGGCCAATCCCTCTACACCGCGCGCTCTTTCGAGTTGGCCGCCGACCAGGACATCGCACCGTTGGCGGTGCCGCGCAGCCTGATCACCAGCGCCGATCCGACCACGTTCGATGATGTTGCGCAAGTGATGCGCACCCTGCCGGAGAAGTTTGACGACGCCCGCCCGGGTCCCGATCACCCCTGGGCGTTCATCGATTCGCTGCCTCCAAAGGGGCTCGACGCCACCAAGATTCACGCCGTCGCGGTCGCCTTCGACGCCCCGCTGGCCGAGCTGCACACCCGCGGAGTGGCGCTTGACGCGCTCGGCCGGTGCGTCAGTCCGGACCACTTCGACGGGTGGGTGCGACTGACCAACGAACCGCGATACCCGCTACCCGCGGTGGACACCGTACACACCCCCCAGTGGCAGGGGTACGTCGCCGGAATCGAACAGGTGCTGGCAAGCCTGCAGCAGAAACCGCAGTGGCTGGAGACCGCGACGCCGGCGGCGATGGATCTCGATATCCCTGCTATCCACGCTGCGGCGCTCGCTGCCGACGAATCGGGACTGTTCGGCCGTAAGAAGCGTCGCCGCGCGGTGCTGGTGCAGCTCACCGATGTGCTCACCGTCGATCCGGCCGAGATCAAGCTCAAGACCCTGTCCGCACTGACAGCGGACCTGCAGAACAGCCACGCTGCGGTCGCCGACCTTCGCCAGCGAGTCGCCACGCTGCCGGCTGTGGTGTTCGATCGGCCGTGGAATCCCTTCGTGGACGCCGACGCGGAGCATCTATTGCAGTCGTTGGCCGCGTTGCGCCGTGTCGGCCAGGTGCTGTCGACGAAGCCGGCGGATCCGCACATCGCCGACCTTCGAAAGTTCTACAGCGACAGCGCAACGGGGGCATGGGCATCTACGCTGCAGGCGCTGTCGGCGGGGTGGCGGCAACTGATCGACTCCACCGGTGTCTCGGTGGAGCAGCAGCAGGCCTGGGCCGTCGACTCTTCGTTCATCGAACGATGGTGGGCCACCCGCGGCGCCCGCCGGCTGGAAAGCGCCGTGACCATAGAACGGTGGGTCGCACTGCTCCGGCATATCGAGCCACTGGTGCGCGCCGAGATGCCTAACGCGCGCAAGAATATCCTCGCCGGCAAGATCGTGGCCGAGGACGCCAGCCTCGCCTTCGACCGCGGTGTCGCCGTCGCGTCGGTCGCCGAACGGCTGGAGGCCAGCGGACTCAGCGACTTCGACGTAACCGCACACGGCAAGGCCATCGACCGGTTCACCACCAGCTCCTCGGCGATCCGCGGTGAACTGTGCCGGTCGATCCCGGCGCAGCTGCTCGAGCGCCGGACCTTCGATGCCTTCACAGAGAGCGGTCAGATTGGTCTGCTCAAACGCCAGTTGGACCGCAAGCGCGGCGGCATGAGCGTGCGGGCGCTGATGGACAACTTCGGGGAGTTGATCACTCAGATCCTGCCGTGCACCTTGATGAGTCCGGATTCGGTGGCGCGGTTCTTCCCGGCGCATGCCGACATCTTCGACATCGTTGTGTTCGACGAGGCTTCCCAGATCCGCGTCGCCGATGCGATTGGAGCAATGGGCCGCGCGAAATCAGTTGTCGTGGTGGGTGACAGCAAGCAGATGCCGCCCACCAGTTTCGCCGACGCCAGTGCGGGGGTGGACGATGGCGAGGAGGACACCAATCCGGAGGTCGTCGCCGACGAGGAGTCGATCCTCAGTGAATGTGTGCAGTCCTTGGTGCCGCAGCAATGGCTGTCCTGGCACTACCGCAGCCAGGACGAGGCACTGATCGCCTTCAGCAACATCCACTACTACAACGGCCGGCTGGCATCATTCCCGGCCCCGCTGGCTCCGGCGTCCGGGCACGGCATCTCTCTGGTCCGAGTTGACGGGCACTTCGAGCGGTCGGGTCGCGGAAAGACCCTGCGTACCAACCGGGTCGAGGCCGAGCGTATTGTCTCGGACATCCGTGCCCGGTTCGCCGCCTCGCCCGAAGTGGCGCCGTCGATAGGTGTGATCACGTTCAATGCGCAGCAGCGTGATTTCATCGAGAACCTGTTGCGTGACGCCGGCGATGACCCGCTGTTGCAGGCCCTCGATGAACCGGATGGCCTGTTCGTCAAGAATCTGGAGAACGTCCAGGGCGACGAGCGTGACACCATCCTGTTCTCGGTGGCGTTCAGCAAAAACGACAAGGGCGTGGTGCCGCTGAACTTCGGTCCGCTGTCCAGGCCGGGTGGGGAACGTCGCCTCAATGTGGCGATCACGCGTGCGCGACGCGAAGTCGTGCTTTACGCGAGCTTTGATCCCGCTGACCTGCGCGCCGAGGAGACCACCCAGGTTGGTACGAAACACCTACGGTCCTACCTCGACATGGCACACCGCGGTGTCGACACCATCACACAGGGCGGGCGGCGCAATGCGGTGATCGACCGGCACCGCGATGACATCGCTCAGGCGTTGCGGTCCGAGGGTTTTGTGGTGCGGTCGGATGTCGGTTTGTCCGACTTCCGTGTCGATCTGGTGATCGCAGACCCGGATGAGCCGGAGCGGCCGCTGGTGGCGGTGCTGCTGGATGGCGTCGAATGGTTTGGCCGTCGGACGGTCGCCGACCGCGACGGTCTACCAGTCGAGGTGCTGTCCAAAATGCTGAAGTGGCCTGCTGTGGAGAGGGTGTGGCTGCCGGAGTGGCTCGGTCAGCGTGAGTCGACTGTAGCGCGCCTCCGGGATGCGGTCGCCGCGGCGAAACAGCGCAAGCTGGAACCGCCCGCCGAGGAAGTCGTGACGCCGCCGCCACCCGTTGTCACACCTGTCGAGGAGAAGTCTTTCGCGTTTCGGTCAGTTCAGCTGAAGCCGAAGCCAGCGGCTCCGCGGCGACACCCAGATCTCACAGACTTCAGTCCGTGGAACCCGGTCGTCATCGGCAGCATCAGCGTGCTCGACGAAATTCACACCAGCTACAACAGATCTCACGTCGTAAAGATCGCTGAGTCGGTTATCGATTCTGAAGGCCCAGTGCACCGCGATCGTCTGGCGAAGCTGGTGGCCGGCGCATTCGGCTTGGGCAAGGTCAGCGAATCGCGTAAGCGTGCGATTCAGCAGGTGGTTCCGGCCGAGTATTCGCGCGCCGACGACAGAGAGTTCTACTGGCCGAACGGTATGAACCCTGGCACCTGGCGAATGGTGCGTACCTCCAACCGAGGAGAGGGTCGCCCGATCGGCGAGATCAGCCTGGTGGAGATCGGCAATGCGATGCGTGTCGCGGCCGAGCAGGCCGGCGGCAGTGCAGTTGATGACCTCAAACGTGAGGCGATGAACCTGCTCGGCATGACGAGAATGGGGTCCGCCGTCACCTTGAGACTCGACCAAGCCTTGGAGCGTGCGCTGGCCGTTGGAGTGTTGAAGCAACAGCCGTCAGGAATCCTCGTGGTCGGATCTGCATGAGCCCTGCCGAATTCGACGAAGCGCTGTTCCGCCAGGTCACGCAGGTGGTTGGTCCCGGCACCGCGATCCTGACCTTGTCGACCAAGAACCTCAACAGGGTCACCGCCGTTGATCGCAAGGGCGTCTGGGTTGAGACCGAGCGCTCGATGAGTGTCGGGTCGGGGCCGCAGTTGGTGCCGGCATGGATGATCGCCGCCGCGTGGGACCGGTTGTGTGACAAGGGAGAGCTGAGTCAGCAGGAGTTGCTCAACGAGCTGAATGTGAAGCGGTCGGCCTTCGTGTTCGCCCTGGTAGCGAAGTTTCCGGATGTGCATATTCGGTCGACGCGCCCGACCGTGCTTGAACTGCAGGGGGTCTGACGGTGCACGAGCACTACCTCTTGTGGAACGAGCAGCGGGGAGATTGGTGCAATTACGACATCGTGGGCGAGAAGTCCTACGGTGCGAACATTCATCGCCTCCTGCCGGACGGGTGGGCTGGCGAACGTGTCGAAGTTCGGCGCAACTTCGAGCTGATTCCTGAGCCCGACAACCCATACGATCCATGGGCGATCTCGGTGCGGGCAGACGGCCGCACCGTTGGTTATCTGTGCAGCGAAGACTGTCATGGCTGGGCAAACCCAGTGCGGCGCATTATCGCCTCGGGGTTTGTGCCGGTGATTCCCGGGCGCATCTACGCCTACGAGGTCACGAACTGGGACGACTGGGACGGGGAAGGCGAGCCGCCCAAGGAGCTCGCAGCAACAGTGCAACTCAAGCTCGGGGATCCCGACGGTGCGTTGCCCATGAATAACCCGCCAAACGTTCCGTACACCGTGATTCCACGGTCATCGATTGTCCAGGTCACGAAGGAGGACGAACATTCGGACGCGCTTCTGAAGTTCGTCCCAGCGACCGGCTGCGGCGCGTTGTTCGTGACGCTGCATGAATCCACGGGTCGAGCCGCATCCGCCAAACCGGTCGTGGAAGTTCGCATCGACGATCAACGGATCGGCCAGCTCACACCGCAGATGAGCCAACGCTTCCTGCCCATGATCCGCCACCTCGACGCTCGAGGACTGGTGACCGCCTGCTGGGGCGATATCAAAGGATCCGCTGTAGCTGCCGAGGTGCGTATCGACGGAATCAAGGCCAATGAGGCTGACGCCGTGGTCCTCGATGGCGATCCGGTCACGCTCCCGAGCCTTACCGGGTACGAAGGTGATCCGTTGGCATACGACCTGTCCGGTGGGGTAGTCGGCGCGACGCAGCCTGACAGTCGGCACACATATGCGTCCGAACGTCCTGCGGCAGCAACTCCGGTATCACCACCGCCACCACCGGCTGCGTGGTACGACGATCCGGCCAACCCGAGAATGTTTCGCTATTGGGATGGCCAACGATGGACCGAACACGTCGCCCCGAAGGTTCACTAGCCGAGAACGGCGTGCGGCGCGATTGCAAGCCATGTGAGTTTCAGAAATCATCACCGCCTTCCTGCAGCGCTGGAGGCGGGTCGGGCCGCCGGAGTACTGAGTACGCCGCCCAAACACGACCGTTGATCTTGATGTGCGATGTCCGGAAGTACGCGATGGCGACTACCACTGCGGCGCAGGTGAAGATCAGGAACAGGTTGGACGGCCACCTGTCCAGGCTGGCGAGGAACAGCAGTATCAGCGTTGACGCACATCCGGTCCAGTAGGAGCGCCGCTGAATGGATGCTGGCGACAGTGTCCGTGACTTGATCACAGGGAACACGCTTCCGGCGATGCCGAACCCGAAACAGACTGCAGCACAGAGGAGAAGAATATTACTGCTCATGATTGATGCCCATTTCGCCTCGGATCTGCGTGCTTACCAGCTCTTGCCGCCTCCGCCGCTCGGCAGTGTGATCGGATCGAACAGGTCCCCGATCGTACCGCCGGCGTGACCGCCGAAGCTGCCGCCAACAATTGACCCGACAACTGCGACACCAGCTGCCGTCCAGGGACCGGCGAACATGGCGGCAGCCGTCCCGGCGGCCCAGCCACCGCCCATGCCACCCGCGACGCTGCCTGCCGCAGCTCCCAACTGTTGGTTTGCATGCGGCCCGCCCTGTACGAAATAGTCGCGCACAGCGACGCCCAACGTGAGCGCATCACTGACTTTTCCGACGTGACCTGCGATCGACGCGAGAGTGGCAGCGTCGCGCGGTGATAGCCCGTCCAAAGCATGCTTGCCAGTGGGAACTGCATCTCCGTATCTTTCTGTACCGGTAGCGGCGAACCCTACATACTGGTGAATATTCTTCAACACCTGGTCGGTCCCGGACGGAGACATTCCAAGTCTTTCCAACTGGAGCCGTGCCCGTTCGAGTGCGACTGTGCGGGAATGTGATTCAGCAGCATCGAGCATCTCGGTAGCTTGATCAGCTGTCATCGGCGGAGAACCCACCAGGCCCTGCTCGAGCTGTCGCTGAAGATCGAGACGGGACTGGGCTCTGCTCCGCGCATCGCCGCCAAGTATTGGATCCTTCGGCAGTGGTCCGGCGAACTGTGCGGTGTGATAGTCGTTCAGCCGCTCTGCTGCGTACCGTGAGGCTTCTGGGTCAGCGTTGGGGTTGGTAATGGTTGCGTAGTCACGCAGACGCCCCGCAGCAGCCTGCCGCTCCGGCGTCGAGTGGCCAGCCGCGTTGACGAGAGATTCATCCAATGCACGTTGGCCCGCGTCGTACTTCTCGGCATCCGACTGCGCCCGCGCCTCCGGAGAAATACCGCCTCGACCGTCCGCACCCTCAGTGGCATCGGGCAGATAGCCTTCCTCGGCCATTGAAAGTCGTGCGCCGTCGAGCACGTCTGTGTATGTGACTTGAATTGATCGAACGTCCGATGCAGCCTGCGCTGTCCGATCGATGGCTTGCTGTTCGAGTGCTGACCAGTCGACGTCGGAACCGTCAGCGGCCGCGGCCGCTACTAGGCGATCGATTTCGTCGTCGATGGTCTGCAGGCTGGTCTCGAGCGCCTGGATCGAAGACTTGCTGCTCTGCTGGGCCTCCGCCAGCGCGGCGGCGATCGCTTCAAGATCGACGGCGACTCGGGTGAGTTGCTCGCGAGTGAGGTTCAGTGCTTGCGTCGCGTGAAGAACCTCCGCGGACTCATTGATGGGGTGAGCGCCGCCGTCCTGCCGGTCCCACGCCCCTTGGAACCGAGTCTTGGCTTGGTTGAACTCGTCGCTGGTGTCCGACATCGAGACGCCGGCCTCGTAGAAGGCGTTGGCGAGTTCGCTGATCTCGCCGGGCGCGCCGGCTTGGAGTGTCTTGTCCAGTGCCCACGGGTCCGCACCTGCCTTAGCGGTCAGCGTTGGGATGCTCAAATACTTGAGCAACATATGCTCGCCTCAGACCGATGCGGACCTGATCGAGTCGCCACTGGTTTCGTCTTGAGCTGCGAATACAGCAGCTGCGATGTTGGACTTTTCCGCCAGCGAATCGAGGGCGGCGCGGTGCACGTGCATAGTTGCAGCCTGGCTGTCGCGGGTCGCGACAATCGCGCGCTGGAAGCTGGTGGCAGCGTCGAAGTCACCGAATATGGATGAACCTGCCTGGGCGGAGGCGAACTTTTCTGCGCCGTCTCGGCATATGGAGCCAGCGCTGCGCGAAAAGTCCGCACCGCACCGCAGCAAAGCTGTATCGACGATCATGGTCCCCCCGTTTTCAGTGCTTCAGACGAGACAATGATACCGGCGCCACGCTGCGGGCTAACACACAAAATTCCCGACGTGCCTCATCGAGTGGCCGTTCGAACGTTTGCCATCATGGATTCAACCAGTTTGACCGCGCCCTCCGTTGTCAGAGTGGTGGTCGTGGCGGGATCACCTGCGACAAATAGTTCCGCTTCGACGATGCAGTCTTCGGATACGCCGAGCGCTCTTACTATCTGAACTGGGATTCCAGTCGGTGAGTCTGATGTCAAGAGGACTTTCGCGGATAGAAGGTCGTCTGTGGCTGTGACCGCTTCGATCCGATCTTTGAGAAGGTGGTTGCCGGAAGCATCGACAACTGTCCTTCCGTTGCATCTTTGCCATTGCTCTGACATAGAGGTGAAAACCCGAGCGGCTGCGTCTGGCGAAGACAGCAACACCGCCCCGTAGGTCGCTTCCGGCTCGGTTGCATACGTCACCGCGCGCACCGGAGCAGCGCTGTAACTGCTTTCCTCCAGTGCGGATACAACACCCAGACAATCGGCCTCACTCACTTTGCTGACGACCGGCTTCGTATTGCGCAAGTCAGACCCGCCTCCGATAGAAGGTGTCGATCCGTCGAGATCCACGGCATAACCGACCGCGCGCGACAGTTCAGCTCCGTTGGGAAGGACTTGCTTGAGCCACTCGAACTCACGGGCTGCAGCTGGCGTAGTGGCTGGTGCCACGGATGGTGCGGGCATCGCAGTTCCAGGCACGTGGTCTGCGCAGCCGGTGGCAAGCAGGACGGTCGCTAGAATCATCGTCGACCGCGCCGTTCGCCTACGCAACATGTGCATATTCTCCACCACGTTCTACGCCGGCCACCCACATGGTTGCACCGAGTGCGTCGAGTACCGGTCTGGAGTGGGGGTAATTAAGTGAACCAGAACCAGATTCACGTAGCAGCAGAGTGCTTGAACTTGGACCTGGAATCGGCTGCCAGTCGCGCGTACGACGTGCGTGACGGAATCATTCGAGTCTCCAGCGACATTCGCGGCGTAGGTACAGTCCTTGTCGGTCCGGACCTATCTGTCCTTTTCTTCGCCTCTTCTGTAAGCCTCGACGAGGCGCTCGACGTCTGGGACACAGGCCGTAGGACCGCCATAGAGTCCTTCGCTGCATTACGCGCACCGGGTTCCACAACAAACCGCGAGGAATGGCTGTAAGGGTCGGGTATCTGTGGAGCCGGAATTATTGAGGTGCGTGATGCCACCGACATCCTGAAGTCCTGGCAGCAATTGGACTACGCGCCATCATCCAACGCTCGTATGTTTCAGTCCGCCAACTCCGACCGCTGGTCTTCACTGAACGCCGGCATCTCCGCGTCCATATCCACCAACTTCGCGTTCCGGTACCCACGCACATTTCCCGACATCGCGGCCATCGCCTCCCGGGACTTGCCCCGGCCATAAGTGACGGCCTGCTCAGCTTTGACCCCGAGATCGCGACCGACCTCGACGGCATCCTGATCGGCGCCCATGTACAGGAACTCCCAACCGAATTCGTTGGTCTGCTGCTCGACGAGCGACTTGATCGCGGGCCGGCTCCATTCGCGGCTGGCGTTCTCCATGCCGTCGGTCATGATCGCGACGATGACCGAGCCCGGCTTGTCGTCCTCGCCAAGTGCGGCGATCTCGGCGGCGGTATCGGTGATCAGCTTGCCCATCGAATCCAGCAGCGCGGTGCTGTTGCGTGGATTCAGTTCCAGCGCAGGCACTTCATCGACGGGCACGGCGTGGTAGACGACCTCGTATTCGCTGTCGAACTGCGCGAGCGTGACGCGGCATTCACCTTCGCCGGCGCGCTGCTCGGTGAGAAAGGCGTCGAAGCCGCCGACCACGTCGGACTTGATGGACTGCATCGATCCGGAGCGGTCCAGCAAGAAGGCGATGAGGGTGAGGTTCTGGTTCGACATGGTCGATTCCTTTCGGTTGTTGACTACTGAGGCTTGGTGTTTCGGCGCGGCTTGAACCGCATCGGCTCGGCTGGGGGAGCGGGTGGCAGTGGAGTCTTGGCGTGCTTGTCGTTACGGGCGCGTTTGACGTCTTCGGCGGTGATGCGGTCGCCACTGCTGACGTACGGGTTCAGCCTCGGCGTGCTGGCGAGGCGCGGGCCGACCGCGTTCTCGGTGAGGCCCGCACTTTTCCCGGCCGCCGCGATCGACATCTCGTCGTCGACGACGGCGCGGGCCAGCTGCTCGTCGAGCAGCTGACCGACTTCTGTGAGAACCGACCGAAGGTGTTGCAGGGCTTGATCTGCGGAGGTCGCAGTCTCGGCGTGCGTGAGGTCTGCGCGGATGCGTTCGTACCGGCTGGGCATGTACCACCATACCGCATAAAGTGCGGAGTCCGCAATAACTGCGGATAGTAGTTCCCATCCGTCAGTCCCGCACCACGGCGACCAGGCCTGAGTGGTCGGTTTCGCCCGCCAACCGCGGGGCGTGGTCGAACTCGCAGAACCCAATCCGCAGCGCGAGATCCGGACTGGCGTAGACGTAGTCCAGCCGGAACCCGTTGTCCCCGGGCCGGCTGAACCACGAGTACTCGCGGACGTCGGGATGCAGTGATCGCCACATATCGGTGTATCCGGAGGCGATCAGCCGCCCGGGCATTTCCGGTCCGATGAACTTGGCTCCCCGCGGATCCTTGTCGAGATCATTGGTGCCGGTGTTGAAGTCGCCGATCAACAGGTCGATGCCATTCGACGAGGCGTCCCGGATCAGCGTCTCCCAGTAGGGGAGCTTCGCGGTGTTCTGCGGCATGTACACCCCGCACACGTAGGCGCCGTCGATCTCGGCGCACCACAGGTGTCGCGGGTCGAGCGACTCGCTGAACGCCCAGGACCGCTCGATGCCGATGCGCGCGGCGATCAGCACGGTGTTCTCCTTCGGCCCGACCGCGGGATGCGAGGTGTCGTAGCCGGCCTGCTCAAGACGGTCGATCAGCCGCGCGCCCACAGCATTGGCGCGGAACTCGGTGACCACCAGAATGTCGGCGTCATAGCCGAGCAGTCGGCTGGCCAGCGCCTCGGCGGACTTGGTGCCGCCGTGCCGGATGTTGAGTGTCGCGAGCCTCGTGCCCACCGGAGTGTCCTCTCGCTCGACGTGGAATCTCCAGCGAGCCGATCAGTATGAGGGCGACCACCGACAAGTCCGCTCAGCTGGGCGAATCCATCCACCGGGGCGCGAATGCGATGTCGAGTCGCACACTCGCTTTGTATCCCGACCACGTCGCGATTCCCGGTGGCTGGCTCCCGTAGATCCCGCGCGCCGCCGCGACGACGCGCGGGTACTCGGTGGGCCACCGGATCGCGCCGGCGATCTGTTCCAGCACCCCACGGTCACGGTCGAGCACCCTGTCGACGAGGCCGACCGCCGGCAGTGCATGTCGTTTGTCTGAGTTGCAGCGGGCGCACGCCAACACGAGGTTGGCGAGTCCGTCGATGCCGACGAGTGACCACGGCAGCACGTGGTCGATCGGGTTGTCGGCCGGCAGATTGGTGTCGCAGTAGAAGCAGCGCGCACCGAACGCATCCTTGAAGGGACCACGCACCGCGGCCAATGCGGTGCGGTCCCGGCCGAACAGATGCCCGGCGATGTCCGGCACCTCGGCGGTGAGGAACTTGTTCATCCGGCGCACGTCGTCGACCCACATGATTTCCAACGCGGGCTTGAGCAACCCGGCCAACCGGGCGAGGCCGGCTGCCACGCCCGGCATCAGCGCGATGGCGTCACCGTGGGCCCGCAGCGTCCGCCGGGACACGTTGGCGTGCAGGAAGCTGTCGTCGTACAGGAACGGATCATTGGTGTCCCCGCCGGGCAGCCGCTGTAGCCGAAACAGCGGCTGCTGAGCCAGGCACAACCCGATCTCGTCGATGGACGTCTGGTAGACCTCCGGCGCGAGCGTCATCGCCACGCTCAACGAGGAGGCCGGCGTCGCGGCGCGCCACCCGCACCCCGGTCTCCGGATCGGCACCAGAACTGAATCTGGCGAGCAGGCGTATGCGGAGTGGTAGATGGTGATAAGGTTTCCTTATGACGCTGGTGGCCGAGTATCAGGCTGCCCGCCGCGACGAGGGCATCGCACGGTTGCGGCGCGTGCTCGCGCTGCGCGCTATGGTCGCCGCCGGCATGTCTCAGCGACAGATCGCTGTGGCACTCGGAGTCAGTCAGCCTGCCGTGAGCCAGCAACTCAAGTTCGCCTCGGAGTTCGACGCGGTCCACCCCGCCGAACTGCTGGAAGCGGCGACACCGATCCTCAAAGCTCTGGCCGCCGACGGTGGGTACCGGCGGCTTGCGGCGTTCGGTTCCGTGGCGCGAGGCACTGCCCAACCTGGATCCGACATCGACCTGATCGTCGAAGCGCCTGCAGGGACATCCTCGTTCGGGTTTCTTCAGTTCAAACAGCTGATCGAGCAGGTGCTCGGACGCGAGATCGACCTGGTCGAATACGGTGGACTGAAACCCAAGCTGGACGATGACATCCGACGTGAGGCGGTGCTGCTCTGATGGACCGCAGGGTCGCGAAAGAGCTCCTGCACATCCAGGGCTGGCTCGACCGGGCGGCGTCGACTGGACACTCGCAGTGGCGAATCGCAACTTTCTCATTCACCAGTACGACGAGATCAATCGCGAGCTCACCTGGCTGACGCTCTCCCGTGATCTGGTCGAGTGGAAGTGCTCCTTGGATGGCTACTTTGCGGATGCCGAAGTGGCTTTGCGGGACGGAAGTCAATAGCAGGCACTCCCGAGTGCGGCAGGCCACGTGTCGTAGGTCGCTGTCATTCTGTCCGGCTGGCCTGCGCACATCCGGTGCAGCCAATCGTGATGGGAGCGAAACGGTGAGTAAGGGTTCATCCGGTGGGTCTGGTGGCGTGGGCGTCCTGTTTGTGGTCGTCGTCGTGCTCATCGCGGCGGTGCCGAAGGAGGTCTGGATCACCCTCGGAGCCATGACTGCACTCGTCCTGGTGATCTGGTTAGTCTCCAAAGCGGTTGAGGCTGCAGAGAAGAGGCGTGTCGAGGAGCAGGAACGTCTACGCATAGAACGCGTGGCGCAGGTGGCCGCCGCCAAGCATGAACGCGTGGAGTGGGAGCGCCGGGAGAAGCAGGTGCGCATCGACATGCTCGGGCCGCAGAATGCTGTGTTGATGGAGTCTGCGCTGAATGCGGTCAAGCAGGTGGCCGGCACCGAGGCCGCTCGCGCCGGGTGGTTGGGTGATGTCGACTTCAGCACCGATATTGCCGGGATCGCCGACGGCTTCGCGAAAGCGCATGCCCTGAACGCCGTAACCGGCAAGCTGTCGGCGCTGGACAAGCCGAGCGCCGATGACCGCAAGCTCCTCGCGGAGGCGCGTACCACCATCGCGAACCTGGAACACACCGCGATCGAGCGGGTGGAACTGATCGCTCAGTGCGCCATCGAGGCGCGACACATCGACGCATCGTTGCGCGCCGAGCGCGAGGATGCCCGCGTTGCCGAACAGCGGGCCGAGCTGCACGGCACGCTCAGCGCGATGCTCTACGGCATTGAGGCAACACCGGACTCCACGCCGACGAACTCGGCGGTGGAGGCTGTCATGGCACGCGTTCAGGCGTATCGGGAGATCAAGAACCAGATCGAGCAGGCTCGTCAGAACGGCCTCTGAGGGTGCTCTGCAGCAAATTTCTGCCAAGCAAAAATGTCATACCTTGGTGGGATAATGACAGAATGTCGCAAAGAATTCGCCTGCACATCCTTGAGGCCGCCGACTGGAAAGACGGGATTATCACCCTGCTCGAACCGACCTCGCCGTACCGGCCTTGGCAGTACGCGTTCGGGGAGTCCCGGCCGGGTGATTACGCCATCGTGGTGCTCGGAACCGACCCGGCGTCGGTGCTGACGAAGCTGGCTCGCATCGACCACGAAGGTCCCCTCGGCGGCGCCTTGCTGCGGGACTACTCTCTCGATCTGGTCGATCTGACGACTTTGGCGATGGTGTTGGACCTGCCCAGCGCCTTCGACGGCTGGCGGCTCGACGATGACGACGCGGAACGCGCGATCCTCGCGCTGCACGAGACCCCGATACACGGCCGAGCCGCCTATCGCTGGGGACACTCATCGGTGGCTGCCGCGCGAATCCTGCTCCGGTGCAATGGGAAATGCACATCATGTGACGAGGAGATCGATCTCAGCGGATACGATGCCCGCGATCGGGTGCACGTCCACACGGTGGACCCGATACCGAGGCCGGAGCCGGACTCGCCGATTAGGACGTACCACAAATCGGGGCCCGCGCGGCCGTACCAGGCCTGGCTGCGGGAGTTGGCGCGCGACTGGCCGGGCGTGCTGTGCGGCCGCTGCGACGTCCGCATGCGGGACGGCAACTTCACCTCGCTCATCGACTTCAAGTTCAGCCGGCATCCTGCGTGCGGTGTATGCGGTGCGCGGCGTACTCAGTGGATCGGGTACGGCGAGCCGGCGAACCCGAGCGAGTGGGAGCCGTGGCGGCACATGGGTGGCTGCTGCCCACGCGACGAAACCTGGCACTGCGAGGTGTGCTCCAACGAGTGGTGAAACCGCTACTCGGTGGCCTCGAACCCCGGACCGCGTAACGGCTCTCCGAACCGGGCTCGCAATTGTAGGAGTGGCTCGACCGTCCTGAAAGCCACGTCGAGACGCTGCTCCGGCGTGCCGGTGAGCAGCACCCACGAATGCCCGGCCGCAGTGAGCGCGTCGATGAACCAGCCCGTCATCGCCGCTCGCACCGCGAGGTCACCCTCGCGCATACCGTCGTCATCCCACGGCACACCGACATGGTCGGTGACCAGATACACGGCCCGCGGCGGGACCGCGGTCCACGCGCCCCCGGATGGGTTGCCGAGGTAGCGGCGTTTCCAGATGGCGGTCGCGAACGCGTCGGTGTCGCAGATCAGCACCGGTGATCCGGCCCGCGCCGCGGCCTCCTCGCGTCGGGTCTGCTCGGGGCCGATCAGACCGAAATCCTCGGCTGTCCAGACCATTTCGTCAAGTCTGACGCCGGGATTCCCCGCCCACTTCAGCGCGGTGTAGTCCCGTCCGTATTCCTCGACGCACTGCGTCGCCGACCACACGCCACCCCGCGCGGCGTAGTGCGCGGCCAGTCGCCGCGCGATCGTCGTCGTCCCGGTCGACTCCGCGCCCAGCACCACGACCCGCGTCGTCAACCCGGCCCGGGTCGGTGCCGCCAACTGGTCCCACCGGCCGGCGAGATCCCGGCGGACCGACGTGCTGGATCCGGCGCGTTCCAGCCGCACCGCCTTCGCGTCGAACCAGCGCGCCAGTTCGGCGCAGTAGTCATCCCCACTGAACACCGCATCCACCGCAACCCCGCCGATACCGGCCCGCATCACCGCGACCTGCGCCGCCCATACCCGTTGATCCGTAACGTCCATTGGCGCATCACAGCGGATACCGGCGACACGCACGTTCGCATCGCCCGCGTGCTCCTCTCGCATCCACGCGACACGGTCGGCCAGCGGCACGGTCTCCACCGCGGAGGCCATCACCAGCACGGTGAACGCATCGCAGCGTGCCGCCGCCGCGCGGATCGCTTGGTGATGACCGAGATGCGGCGGATAGAACTTCCCGACCATCAGGCCATGCCGGAACTCGTTCATCACGCCACGCTTTCGGCCAGCGGTACGCGCGCCCGTGTCCACTCGCGCAGACCGAGGATGCACAACCCGAGGTACAGCACGTAGATCGCGGCCGTCAGGTTCAGGCCCTGGCTGATGTAGAGCGGAATGTAGATGCAGTCCGCGGCGATCCAGAAGAACCACGTCTCGATCCGCCGGGTGTTGAGGAGCCATTGCGCCGCCAGCGCCAGGCAGGTCGTCAGCGCATCCCACAGCGGTGCCGAACCGTCGACCGCGGTCAGGATCTCGCTGAGCGCCCAAGTGCCCACCGTCACGAACGCCACACACATCGTCAGCACGCGCCAATGCGAGCGGCGCACCGTGACCGGCGCATCGCCGGTCCGTCCCGACCGCCACTGCCACCAACCGATGGCGCCGAGTCCGATGTAGAGCAGCTGCAGCGTTGCCCCCGCCCACAGCTGCGCCGAGACGAACAGGACGAGGAAGAACACGCAGTTGGCAATGTCGACAGGGAAATTGAGAATGCTGCGCCGCACCGTCAATGCCACACACAGGCCGCCGGTGATGAAGCCGAGCAACTCAGCGGTGCTGACCTGATCGCTTCCGATGGTGAACAGCACTGCGTTCAGCGGCTCGACCAGCCGCGCCAGCCAGTCGATCATGTCGTCACCGCCAGCCGGCGTACCGAGTCCCGGAATGCCGGGTTCGGGCTCGCGTCCGGCAGTACATCCAGTACCGCCTGCAGGGCTTCGTCACCACTGATTTCCCGCACAAGTGCACCGTAGAGCGCCGCGACGGTCGGTGTGCGGCTGTAGGCCTCGACGCAGTGCAGCAGCACCGTGTGGCCCTGCGCGCGGAGTTCCTCGACGGCGCGGACCGCGTCGAGCAACACATGATCCAGATGGGGGTTCTCATCCGCGTCGGAGCTGTCGATCAGCCGCACCTCGACATGCGGCATCCCGACCGGCACATCGGCGTCAGCCACCCGGCACAGTGACACCACCGCATCCACCTCGGCCGGCAACCGGCGCAGCGCACCGATACCGCCGATCAGCACACCGTCGTCGAAGGGATGGGGGACAAGGGCATCGGTGCGGTACCCGGCGTAGGACGGACCGCTACTCGATGCACCCTTGCGCTGAATTGCCGTTGCGAGACCCACCAGGTCTCGCGCGGTCATACTCGGCCAGCCGTGCAGCAGTCGGCGCCACTGCAGCGGCACGGCGGACGCTCCATACGCGGCACCGAGCAGGCCGCCGGCGATCGCGGCGACGGTGTCGGTGTCGAAACCGGCGCGCACCGCCGCGTCGAGCCCATCACGCAGATGCTCGGGCCCGCCGCCGCGGGTCGAGACGATTGCCGACCACGCCGCCTGCAGCGCGGCGACCGCCCAGCCGTTGTTCGGGATGTCGGCGGGTCGGACCGCTTCTGCTTCATTCAGGCGAGTAGCCCACAGCTCGCGTCGGCCGGCGTCGAGATGGCGCAGCCCGACGCGGACGTCGAGTTCGGTGGTCAGCACGGCGTGCCGGATTGCGCCGCACCACAACACGGCGGCATCACCCGCGTCGGGGTCGAAATGGGTGAGCTCACTGATCGCCCGTGCCGCCGCGACCATGGCGTCCTCGTCGTCGAGGTAGGCCAGCGCGACCGGCGCGGTGCGCATCAGCGAGCCGTTGCCGGCGGTGCGGCCTGTACGTGCGTGGTGCGCGGCCGACGCCGCGCGGGCGGCGGCCGCCGTGATGGGCCCGCCGCGGGCCGCTTTAGAGAGCACGGCCCGGGTCTGGATGCCGACATCCTTGGCGGCCAAAGACCAGGTGTGCCAGCGGGATACGATCGTGTCCTGCGCGGCCTCGTCGCGCAGATCGGCCCCGGTGGCGGCGACCTCGGCGATCGCGATTGCCATGGCGGTGTCATCGGTCCACTCACCGGCCTCCCAAGGGCCGCCGCCCGTCATTTCGACGGGTAACTCAGGCCCGCGCGGCGGCTGGAACTCATAGGGCGCCCCCAGGGCGTCGCCGGCGGCGGTGCCCAGCAGGACGCCCTCGGCCCGGTCATTGCGTGATGTCATGTCACCCTCCCCTTTTTGCGCAAATCTGCGCTAATTGATGGTTGACTGTACGCTGAGGCACTGACATGGACAACGGAATTCCTTTGAGCAGCAGCGGGCGGGCCCTCACGGACTACCCGCGACCTTCCGTTGCCGTCGACACCGCGGTCCTGACACCCGATCCCGACCTGGGGCTGGCAGTACTGCAGGTGCGTCGCGCGCAGAGCAGTGGGTGGGCGCTACCGGGCACCTTCCTGCACGAGAGGGAGACGCTCGCCGACGCAGTCAAGCGCTCGCTGGCCGACAAGGCAGGCGTCCACGGGGTGGCGCCGCGTCAACTCCACGTCTTTGATGCGCTCGGCCGTGATGGCCGGGGCTGGGTGCTGTCGGTCGCGCACGTGGCGGTGGTTCCCGCCGGCAAGTTGTCGACACGAATCCCCGAGACCACCCGGTTGGTGCCGGTGGATGCGCCCGGCCGGCTGGTCTACGACCACGCCGAGATCATCGCGCTGGCCGTCGACGACGTTCGTGCCCGTTATGCCGGAACACCTGACCCGGATCGACTGCTCGGCGAGCAGTTCACCCTGCGTGACCTACGTCTGCTGCATGAGGCTATCGAGGGGGAGGCGTTGCAGCGCGACACCTTTCGGCGCGCCATGGAGCCGCACCTGGAGCCCACCGGTGAACGGGTGGCCCTCGGTCGGGGGCGTCCGGCTGAATTGTTCCGGCGCAACGCACATCGCATTTGACTTGACTTTCAAGCAGCGCTCGCCGGCGCCAACATGGCCGTGATCAGGCCCTGATCACGGCCACCAGTGCAGCGTCGATGATCTTGTCGTCACGAGTGGCAACGGTGAGGTTGCGGCGCAGTGCCTGCGCCACGATCGCCCGATCGAATGGGTCCTTGTGTTGCCACGGGAGCCGTCCGGCGAGAATCGCGTCGGCAGACTCGATGGGCAATTCCGCGGCGCTCATACCGGCAATGATGTCCGGCCAAGCCGACAGTAACGCCTCACCATCGAGTCTCCCGATCCTGGTTTTGATGGCGATTTCCCATGCGGAAGCGGCACTGACGACGACGTGGGTTTCGGGCTTGATCAGCTCTGCCATGGCTGCGGCCTCCACTTCGGCCGGTGCGCTGACCAGCCACAGGAGGGTGTGGGTGTCCAGAAGAACGTTCACGACTCGTCGGCGCCGTCCCATGCGTGTAGTTCGGCATCGGGCAGCGGTTCATCAAAGTCATGGGGGATGTGCAGGGCTGGCAACTGGCCGAATGTGCGCGGAAGGGGCTGCACCGGTACCAGCCTGGCAATGGGGCGGCCATGATTCGTGATGGTCACAGATGCGCCGGTCCGTTCAACTTCGGCCAGGATGCGATTCAGCTGGTTCTTGGCTTCCGTGCTGGTCACCGTGCTTTCCATACGCCCATGGTAGATCGGAAAAGCTTATCGCGCTAGCGCAACTAGCGTAATGAGATCGGTAGGCCGAGGGCAGCAAGCGATCAGGCCTTCCGCCTCAAGTAAGACGCCCGGCCCGCAGCGCCGCCCTTGCCAACGCGGCAGCCGCTGGGCTGATCCAGTTGAGGTCGGCGAGCCGCCGCGGACGATCGCAAACGTTGACCAGCACATCGTGCGCGGTCAGCCGGTACAGCACTTCTGAGGGGACAGGTTCACCGTCCTCGCGACGCCAGCCCAGCTGGGTGAGCGCTTCGGCGATGTCTTTGAACCGAACCCGGCCGTCCTCCGCGCCGCCGGCCTGTGCCAGGAACAACAGCGTGGCATGGCATTCGAACGCTTCGCCGTCAGAGGGAATCAGTCGCGATGCGAGTTGGCGCCACAACACCGCCGGATCGCGCTGGGCGGCGATGCCGGCCTTGGTCAGCACCAGCGAGCCTTTCAGCTTGCGCAGCAATCCCATCGCCTGCAAGGACTCCCGAAAGTTCAGCAGTGCAGGGCAATTGGCTTCACGGTTGTTCTTGCCCATCCACTCGGCCACCTGCGGCACCACCGCTGCTGCGGCGGTCACGTCGGAGGGTTTCAGATAGCCGGCCGATGTCAACGGGATGGCGTCCTTCACCGCGCGGTCCAAGAACCATTGGTGTGCGGTCAGATTGGCTCGCAGGATGTCGTCGTCGACGATGATGGGTGCCGAACTCAACTGGACAAGGCCCGCGACGAAGTTGACGAGCACGGGAGTGTCCGGCAACCGGCTCAACAGGGAGACGAGCCGCGAATCCAGCCCGCCCAGCACTGCGGAGAAGAAGGGACCGTGCAGTGCCTCGTTGAGCCGCGCGAGTTCGAACAGTTCCGGATCAGGTAGCACCGTGGCGAGCTGCACGGCATCGGTGATCCCACCGCAGTCCTCCGGCGGTGCGGCCCGCTCGCCGTCGATGACCACGGCGGCGGGGTAATCGTCCATCGGAGTGAGTACCTGTTCGAGTTCCAGTGTCAGTTCCCAGAAGTCGCCGTAGTCATAGACATAGCTCAGCCGGTCGCCGGGCTCACTCATCATCGCGCCCAACGACGTCTGGGACGCAGGTAGGCCACGATCCTCACCCTCGGCGATGTCCTCGTCGCAGAGGACCTTCAGGCTGCGGTCATCGAATGGTCCTCCACCCATGGCGAAGCGGTACAGATGCCGGTTCTCCCAGTCGAACGCGGCCTGCACCACCAGGTGCACCACGTCCAGCGGCAGATCCGCACGGAGATCGAGGCGCCGCCAGATCGGCGGGGTGGAGCCGTTCAGGTCCACCAGCACGCGGTAGGTATTGCTCTTAACTTCTGTGCTTGTGATGGTGCTGCCCACGCGGGTCAGCCTACGAGGGAAGTGGCCGAAATGGTGACAACCCAACCCCGATATCGGAGGTAACCTCGACAGTTGACCAAACGACCGCGGTTACGGAGCAGGCTTCAGCTGGGGGATCTTCATGTTCGCCGCCCAAGACTGGGACTGAGCAGACGGTTGAACAGCAGTTCCTGGCTCCAGGTCGGACTCGCCATAGGCATCGTCGGCTCGATCGCCCTTGGCTTTATCCATAGCGTGCGCATTGAACGCCGAGTCTATTGGTCGACCTGGTTGTTAAGCCCCGGCGTAACGACATTCGGAGTAGTGCATCGAGGCTGGGGGACAGCACTTGTCGTCTATGCACTGGTGGCGGCATTGGGAGTACTGCTCGCCTACTTCAGAACGTCCTATCTCAAAATCGGCGGGCGAATCTACTCCTACGCGATCGCCCGCACCCGACCCGATCCGCCGCAGGACGGCAGTCCCGCGCCCCCTGTGGTCCCACCGCCTGACGCGTACCGCGGGCAGGTCACCGCGACAGCGCATTGGTGTCTCTTGACGGTCTTCAGCGTGGTCACGGGAACCAGCGCGCTGATGTTCGGCATGGGGCCTGAACCGCTCGGGGCCGGCACACTCACCGTCGCGATGTTGGCCATCACCGGGTACATCGACTCCTATGACGGATTCCCGATCGCCCGCCGCCGGTGGGTGCAGCTGGCGCTGATCGTCATCAGCTCGATTCCGGTCTTCCTGCTTCCGCCGATCGCGTACCTGGTCGGCTACTACCTCGACGGACCCAGACGTCGCTCCTGACGGTCCGCGAGCTCATCGGCCGAACTTGTCGGTGCCCTCTGTCATTCTGTCCGGCTCGCTTGAGCACGAAGCGAATCGACGGAGGACACCATGACCACACACCCCGGTTGGTACCCGGATCCGGCGGGCCAGCCCGGCCAGCGCTATCACGACGGCCACCGCTGGACCCAGCACTTCACGCCCACCCCGCCATCGGTCCCGGCGCCGCCGGCACAGGCCGTGGCGGTCGCGGTATCCCACGGCGGCGGCACCAGCCACGGTCTGCATCTGGTGCTGACCGTGTTCACCTGCGGACTGTGGTTGCCGATCTGGGCCCTAGCAGCCATCTTCGGCGGTGGTGGGTCCTCGTCGGTGGCGGTCGCCGGCAACGGCACGACGGTACGCACCGCGAATCGCGGGCCACTGGTCGGAATCAGCTTGGTCGGTGCGTTGTTCCTGATGGGCTTGATCGCCCAAAACCCCTGGCTGCTAGCCGTTTTCGCGGTGATCGGAGTGCTGGCCGGCGTCGGCTTCTGGGCGCTGAAGGCCGCGCAGCAGCGTGAGGAACAGCAGCGTCACGAGCAGTTCCAGCGCGACATGCTCGCGCAGCGCGCCGAGCACGAGGACAAGCTCTACCAACAGGGCGATCCGCGCGGAGTCCACGGCCAGTACCTCCCGCCGGATTGCGGGTAGATGGCTCCGCTGCCGCGAGCTCGACCCAAACCGGCCGACCTCGCCTTCGCTCGCCCGCGCCCGCCCGAGACCATCGCGATGGCCGTCGCCGCAGTCGATTTCGGCTACCGCTACGCGGCCATCGGGGAGTTGCAGTCCTGGTCGGGGTTCACCGCCGTGCCCACCAAAGAGGCCGCGCTGCTGGAGGCCATCGCCCGCATCCGCGCCGAGCACGGGAAGCACCTGCGGATGCGGTTCCTGGTGAACCTCAAAGGGAGCAGCCCGCTGTGGCGGCAGCCCCACCAGATCCACTGGTGGATCGAACGTCCCGACACCTCGGAACAACCGTTGGTGGACGCCGCGATGGAACGACTGCGACATAGCCCGTCCGCGCCGGTGGAGGCGCTGCCCGTGGATCGGGAACCGATGACGGTCGCCACCGACGGCTCGGTGCGCGGCAAGCATGCCGGCTTCGCGTGGTTGTCCTGCACCGGGCATTACGGCATGGCGGGATACCGCTCATCGCTCAACACGGTGGGCAGGCATCCGGTCCTGGTTTCCGAGCTCCTCGCCATCGGCGACGCCGTGTGTGAACTGACACGCCGACGGTTGTCGATCGTGTCCGACAGCCAGGACGCTGTCGCCATGGTGGACCGCTGGAAGGGCGGCGACACCACCATGCCGGTGGAGTATCCGGAGGATGGTCCGCTGCAGGTCGCCCGACGCCAGATCCATGTCGATCGGGAGCGGATCGACGTGCGCTGGGCACCCGGCCATTGCGGCGAACCGCTGAATGAGGGTGCTGACGCCCTGGCACGGTTGGCGTCGCGACACCAGCGCGGCGACCACGATTTGCACTTTGACGAATACCGCCGCCGGTCGGCTGGGATCGCCGACGGCTTCGCGGCAGAGTTCCGGCGTAGTTCGGTGGTGTCTGCATAGCGCCGGAACTCGCAGAAGTTTGCTGCGATGAGTGATCTCAATCATGTATGGGGTTGGGCCTGTTCGCTATGCTCTTGACGTCGAGAAAGGCGGGGTCGGGATGCTTTCTGCGCGCGAGAAGCTCCTTGTCGAAGGCCAGTACGACTGGGTGAAGCTTTGGGACGCGCACCGCCATGTCGCCTTCGAGAATGTGTCGGATCCGCTCGCAGAGGTCCAACGCAAGACGTTGGCGCTTGTGGCTGCGCTGATCCGCGATGGCCTGGCCGAACCGGGTGACCTGCGTGAGCACGGCGCACACTTCGAGCCGTGGACGTCTGAATTGGCTGAGTCTATCGAGCGCTTATCAGCCGACTACATCGACAAATTTGCCGACCGTGCGGGCTGGCCGTGGACGTTGTGGCTTCGAATCACGGACGAAGGCAAGCGGATTGGCGCAACCCATGAGGCCGACTATCGGCGCTGGTCTGAAGCGCTTCACGAGCAGGGCGCCGATGAGCAGGCGTTGCCGCTGAAGTTCGAACCGGGTGCATGACCGAGAGCGTTTCATCGCCTTCAGGCCTGGAGGGTTTCCTCGCGAAAGCCGGTTAGAGGGTCCTGCGAACAATCACCACTCAACTGCTGTACATCCGATCCGAGCTGGTGTCGTGATCGATTCCGGACGAAGGTCGTGATCGATTCCGGACGAAGAGTGTGTCAACCCGATCGCTCCCAGCATCTAGTTGTCGCTCATTTGTCGCTCATAGGTGGGCACCGACGGACCCGTCTTTTTCGCGGCAACGCGGATGATCCAGTGTGACCCCGCAACAACTCACCGGGATACTTCGCGCCGCACCCGGGTAACCTCAACCCCAATGGACGACGGATCAGGGGGACAACCATGAGCCTCGTACTGGGCCTTTCGGTCACTTCGAAGGACATCCACGGCGAGCTGGTCGACGGCGACACCGGCGAGGGCCAGCCGATCGACCGCGCCGTCGTGGACGCCGACCACATCGAAGACTTTCTGGCCGAACTCCCGGCCGACGCCGACCTGCGCGCCGTCGGCATCACCTGGTCACACGACGCCGAAACCGAGGCCGTCAAGGTCCGCGAAGCCCTCGACGCCTACGCCGGCGGCGCCCCCGTCGTGGCCGTCCGCGATGTCGAGGCCACCGCAGCCCTGGCCCGCGGTATCGCCGACATCGCCGGCCACGACTTCGCCGTCATCTGCGTCGTCGAACCCGACGGGGCCGTCGTGGCCACCGTCGACGGATTCGAGATCCACGTCGAGAGCATCGACCACGCCGACGCCGCCACCCTCAACGACCGGGTCCGCGCCATCGTGCGCTCCGCCCGCCCCAGCCCCGACGCCGTCTACATCCTGGGCTCGCAGGATCCCGACGACCTGGTCGCCGCCGTCTCCGAGGAAACCGACCGCCCCGTCATCACCGCCACCGAGGCCGACTTCGCCCTCACCCGCGGGGCGGCCCTGGCCTCCGCGCTGACCGCCAACGCCCCCGAAGCCCCCGAAACCAAGAAGCGCATCACCCGCGACGGTGCGCTGGCCATCGCGCTGGGATCCGCGGCCGTCGTCTTCGTCGTGTCGCTGTCGGTCGCGCTGACCGCCCCGCAGGCACCCGAACCGCCGCCGCAGCCCGTGGCGGCCGTCGAAACGGCCCCGCCACCGCCCGCAGCGCCGCTCAGCCCGGTGCCGCCCCGCGCGTCCCGGGAGATGGCCCGGACCCTCAATATCGCCCCGGCCGCCCCGGCGCCGCCACCACCACCGGCTGCCGCGCCCGCACCACCACAAGCCGCGCCCGCACCACCACCCCCGCCGGCCGCGGCCCCCGCACCGCTGCAACCCTCGGTGCCCGCGGTGCTGGAGCCGCGGCTACGTGACCGCATCCTGGACCGCATCCCGATCATCGGCCGCTTCAACTGACCACCCGCTCGCTCTGACGCGCCACGCACATCCCGCTACGTTGTAAGCCGTGAGTGTCACCCCGGCAGACCTGACCGGCACCGAGCGCGCTGTGCTGCTGGTCCTGATGGCCGAATCCCGCCCGGTGCCCAACCCCGACCTGATCGCGCTGGGCCCCCGCCTGGAGAAGGCCGGCCGCGACAAGCTCAACAGCCTCGGCCTGATCGAATCCGACCGCACCGGTGGCCGTTTCGTGCACGAGCTCACCGACCGCGGCTGGCGGGT
>SXGT01103814.1_pt1 | contig 46783 bp, 55 predicted proteins | sample 3176221 | NCBI WGS metagenome assembly SXGT01 (sample SAMN11356862, study PRJNA531348) | freshwater metagenome | isolation source: freshwater sample F1-120 | place: China: Fuxian Lake, Yuxi | collected 2017-12-25 | reverse complement strand
AATTATTTTGAGTACATTAAAAACTGTTCCTGACTCAAATGAAAAGTTAATGAAAGCATCCATCTTGAAAATTAATTTTCCAGACTCATCTATTACAATAAGCTCATCGTTTCCACGGATAATTTCTACATTACAATGTAATTCATTAAGATTTAGCCCCAGCTCTGCCGCAGAGTTTCGCGTTTCAGCTATGGCTTCGTTCGGAACAATTAATCTTGGCACTGGTTCATTAGTTAACAATATGCACTCTTCTGTACACTCCCTTAAACCAATTTTATCCAGGCCAGATTTTGTGAAAACATCTTTAAATTCTTCTGGAAACCCCGCATATGCCTCGTGCCAAAGTTTATGTGTCGGAGCAAAACGATCCCTCCTGCTACAAATTATTGAATTATCTTTCAGAAGATAAATTGCGCCAGAGGATGGTGGAGGCAAGGGATTAGAAAAACTAGCAATGTCTGCGTACCCTTTATTTATTAAATTTGTAAAAACTTTCTCGCCGAAATCAAGATTTTCAGGAAACCTTTTTTCTATAGGGTCTGGCTTCTCAGGATAGGTGAGCGTAACACGTAGACCTCGCAGAGTAATCTCTGCTTTAGCTTGAGTTATCTTAAAGATACTTATTTCAGGCATTTATTTTCTCGGTCTGCTGAAGAAGTCATGCAGAAGGTTTGATGCGGCATCAAGCTGTTCTTGCGCAAGGTATTGGTGGACTCCGAAATGTAATCCATTTGACCCAATAAACTCTGCCTCGGGAAAATCTCCTTCGTGTAATCCTAAATATTTGAAGGCCTTGTGTTGAGTAGGTATGCTCCCAAAATTTCGCTTTGCTTGTATCTGCATCGTAGAATTGTCCCAGAGGAATTTATAAAATTCTTCTGGAGAATATTGTGAAGGGTCTCTTATAGTCACGCTAAATGCATGCGGTGCAAGAAATTCATGCGAGCTATGGCGATTCATTATTACTACTGATTGCAAGTCATCAGTTTTATTCATTAAATAATATAAGTTTGCTCTTCGAATCTTGTCGGTTTCTATAAATCTGTCACACTCTGCTTGGCCGATGACAGATAGTAAGTCGCACATTTTGTAATTGCCCCCTAAACGTTCATGGTTAAAATACATTGAATCTGTCGGGCGACCGTGATTTCTTAAAGATTTAGCAACATCGCCGATATGTGCGTTGTTTGTTGAAACCATTCCACCTTCCATAGAGGAGATTAAATGAGATATATGGCTACTATAAGTGGCGATGTGTCCGAAATGACCTACTCTTTTGCCGTTGTATTCTGCCGTGTGAGCTTCGCAACAATCCTCTATAATCTTCAAATCATATTTTTTTGATATATTGATTATTGAGTCCATATCGCAAGGTTTGCCCATTGTGTGAACAGCCATTATTGCACGGGTTCTTGGAGTTATTTTTTCCTCTATTTTTGAAGGATCTATATTCATCGTTTCACGATTCACGTCGACGAAAATGGGAGTAAATCCTGCGTCGACTATTGACGTTCCTACTGCGACGAATGCAAGTGCTGGGACAATTATTTCATTATCTTTCGCATTCCCCGTTCGCACCACGCCCAAATCATAAAGTGTTTTGCAAGCTACGGTATCTGCTGATGTTCCAGAATTTACGGCTACGTTATATTGAAAACCGAATAACTTACCCCACATAGATTCATATTCTTCTACTTCTGAACCAAAGGGTTTTATATAAATTCGGGATAAAACTCTCTCCAAATTTTTCTTGCTTTTAGAATCAAACCGTAATTGACCAAATTCAAGAGGGGGTAGCATTTTCGTTTTTAAAAACAAGGATATATAAAATTATAGGTAATTAAGTTTTATTAGTTTGTCCTTTATTTAGAGAGATAGGTATTTTTATAAACCCTTGATAATCGTGACAATGATGCAACGCGTACTTATTACTGGAGGATCAGGCTATTTAGGAAGCGTGATTATTGGATATTTACTTGATAAAGGATATCATGTTACTTGTTTAGACAATCTTTCATATAGACAAAAATCCCTCGTTCAGTATGCAAGAAATTCAAACTTTGAGTTTGTCTATGGTGATTGTCGAAATAGCGAACTTCTACAAAAAATTCTTCCATCTATAGATGTGATTATCCCTCTTGCGGCTATCGTCGGTATGCCTGCCTGTGAAATGAATCCGATTAATGCTAAAAGTATAAACTTTGAAGCGATAAAACTAATTAATGAGTTAAGGAGTCCTGACCAGATGCTGATCTATCCTACAACAAATAGTGGATATGGAACAAAATCTGGAGATGTCTATTGTACTGAAGAAACTCCTCTTGAGCCGATTTCACTGTATGGACAAACTAAAGTAAATGCTGAGAATTATCTTCTTGACTCTGAAAAGAAAGTTATAACTTTGCGTCTCGCGACAGTTTTTGGATTATCTCCGCGAATGAGAACCGACTTATTAGTCAATGACTTTGTGCTGAGAGCTTTACGCGATGGATATATTATAATTTATGAAAAAGATTTCAAGAGAAATTATGTACACATTCTAGATGTAGCAAAATGCTTTGAGCATTGCATAACTAATTTTGATAGAATGAAAAATAATGCCTACAATGTGGGATTAGACAATGCTAACTTATCGAAGGCTGAGCTTGCTGAAACAATAAAAAAATTTATTCCTAAATTTGAAATCGTTTACAAAGAAGTTGGTGAAGATATAGACAAAAGAAATTATATTGTCTCAAACCAGAAAATTCGTGATGCTGGATTTGTTGCATCTCACTCTATCGAAGAAGGAATAAAGGAACTGATAAAGGGATATTCTATTCTTCTGAAAAATGATGACATGAAGAATGTTTGAATGTATCCCCAGATTATTGCTGTTTGAACAAACCATATAATCTGAAAAATAGATTCTAATGCTTTGTGTTTTAAAAATTTGTATAATTAGGTAATTTAGAATCTGACATTTAAATACTTATTATTATTAATTATATTATGAAAAACTCAAATAAAGAGAAAGCGTCTACTCTTGCTAAAAGCTCTGAAAAATATTTAGATGTCTTGAAAGATGACTATACATTAAGCGTTATGCTTTTGGCTTTAAGAATGGTAAAAACTAATTCTAAAGTTTTATCTATTGGTTGCGGAGCTGGTAGAGAAGTTAAGTATTTAGTAAACGAACTAAATTGTAATGTTACTGGCGTGGATTATGACGAAGAAATGATCGGCTATAGTAAAAAAATAGAGCCAAAAGCCGAATATATTTGTCAAGACGCTTTAAAGTTTATTAGGAAAGATAATTACGATTATGTTGTTTGTTTATGGAATACAATTAATTTCTTAAAAAAATCCGAAAGAAAAAAGCTAATTGAAGTTTGCTATAAAAATCTTAAGGGGGGGGGAGATTGATTATTACGACGTCGCATATTTTCCAACACTGGAGATTTCCATTACACTGTCTAAAACATAGAACTGATTACTACTATTTTCCTTCTCAGATTGATTGGTGGTTTAGTGATACTGCCTTTAAAGTTGAAAAGATAAAAGTAGGACATTCGTATTTAATAGTAGCTGAGAAATAATCAGTAATAATATTATTTTGTCGAATGTGACTATATCTAACTTATTTATTATCTGATTTTATCAATAAAAATTATTTCGATTATTTTTCCAAAATCATTCTCTTTGGCGTTTTTGCATTTGGTTCACAAAATAAATCTGCTGTTGATTTTCCAAACTTGCTTTCAATTATTGTACGATACTCCGGGCTTATAAAATACCGTAAAGCTTTGTCTCTGAAAGATAGGACTTGCTCAGGCATTAATCTTGCAGTAGGCAAAGGCCAGGTTTGATAAGAGTGTTGCGAGTATCCTATCCAGCCTGGTCCATTTTGATCTTCCGGAAGCAAAGCTCTTTCCACGGGCCAATCAATTGGCCGAGGCAATCTTCCTTGTTGAGCCATACGGTGAAGTTCTGAACCGGGATAAGCCATGGCACAATAGAAATTTGGCCTGTCAGCGCCTACATCACGAGATAGTTGTAATGTCTGCTCCATACTTTCTAAAGTGTCATCTGGCAAACCGAAGATATAATTTCCTACGACGTTAATTCCGTGAGATTGGATTTTTTTGACTACCCCTTTTATGTCAAAATCATCCAATGTTTTTTCCGATCCATTCCTGACGTGCGCACTTCCAGATTCGATACCTATACCTAACCAGTTGAAACCCGCGTTTTTTAATAAATCTAAATTTCCTTCTTTAACGGTATCAACTCTTGCATATGCCCACATGTTTAACTTGTCACCTAAGTCTCGCTTTACAATCTCATTTGCAATCGCAATATAATGTCGAGGGTTGAATATAAACATCTCATCAATTATTTTTACATTTCTTACACCTTTCCCTACCAATATCTCTAATTCATCAACAATTTTCTGTGGGCTTCTGAACCGTATGGTGTTTCTATTTTCACCCCCATTGTTAAATGGAGCGTTGATACAACAAAAAGTGCAACTAAATGGGCAGCCAAAACTCGTATAAATTGCAGCGTATGGTTGGCGAGCTGAAATATTTTCCAGAGAATGCCAATCGTGCGCGCGATATTTTGATATATCTATCAAATCCCATGCCGCAAAAGGCAGTCTTGCAAGTTCTTCTGAGGAAGTTAATCTATCCTGAGGTCCCGAAGCTAAATGGTTATCTAATAGATACAATGCTCCTCTAGTTTCTGAATATGGGCGACCTTCCAACAAATCAAGTAATGTATTGAATCCATCTCCCCTTATAACAATATCTCCTTTTGATTCTTTTAACGTCTGCTCAGGCAATGCTGAAGGATGTGTCCCTGAAAGAACAATTAATGGACGACTGGAGGAGTCGGATAACTTATTTGCAACAGTATTTGTCCATCCCATTAATTGAGATGATGCTGACGGCTGATTACCATGCACTATTACATGGGCTATCCGAGGTTTATAATTTAAAACTTTCTGTGCTGTTTTTTCGGGAGATAACCCCTCCACATTTGCGTCAATTACTGTTGAAGAATATCCTTTTTCTCTTAGTGTAGCAGCAGTTAGTAACCCGAGATATGGTGGCTCAAATGCTGGATAGTCTGTGCGTTCCTGCGCAGACTGGTATACTCCACTCTGTGCAGGATTTATAATTACCACATCCGTCGTTTCTGTTGAGATCATTATCCGTAATGTGCATTGCCAACGTCAATGAGCAGAGAGGATTTATTTGTCCCATATAAAGCATGATGATATGCTGGGACTATATCTCTCGAATTTTCTAACTTGATAACGTTCATGTTTGGAAGAATTAATTTAAATGCTTCAGTGTGATCTTGGCAGTGCTGTGGTCCAGGGTAAATAGGTTTTCTCGCACCAATAATTGATCGGACAATTACTTTAGGTTTCATTTCTCCTTTTGATAATTCCTCGAAGTGCTCTAAATGATTGCCAAGTTGATTAGTGGCCAACAACAAAAAATCCATACGTGGATAAATTGATACTGGGATATACCCTGCTAAAGCTAGACCAATAGAGATACCCATCTGAGTGTCTTCCATTATTGGAAGTTCAATTCTTTTTTCTAGAGGCACATCTGCTAAAGTTGAATAGGTGAACCTGCTTCCTGGAAAAGCTACTGTCTGTCCAAGAAAAATTGTGTGCTGATTTTCTGCAAGTAGCGCCATCGCACGTTGCATTTCTGCACGATACTCGTTTCTTTCAACTTCATTTCCCCCCATTAAAATCCGACCTCTCTGCCTATACCTTGATGAGGATATTTATTTTCATACCAATATTTGATACTTAATCCTGTGAGTTTTCGATCCATTTGACTTTCAAGTCCCCATACTTTTTGTGTTGGCGTGTCAACACTGACACCATTGTCCTCGATGACAAAAATTATGGGAAGGTTGTGTCTAGAGGCATATGTAGATGACTCATGAAATGTCCCCGTTTCTGCAGCCATGTCTCCGCAGAATGCCCAAACATATTTATCGTTTATACTCTTTCTCTTTAAGGCCAAAGCATAACCTACTGCTTGAGGTATATGTCCTGGAACAATTGCAGAGGTCACGAAATTATAATTTGGAGAAATAGGATGCATGCTTCTCCCTACCATTATTTCTGACCTTAAAGATTCACGAGGTATTCCTTTTAACAAGGCATGATAGTGACTACGGTAAGATGCGAAAATCCAGTCCTGTGGTTGTACTCCCCGACTAAGGGCTAGCGAATTGGATAACTTTTCACTGACTATAATTGAACCATTATTTCTGAGTTCTTCAATATTAGTACATTTGTTTGAATTTTCTGAAGAATATTCGCCCGACTGTAGCCCTCGAAATATTTTTATTAATTGTGCTTCATTTCCATGTGTGAAATGTACTGGACCATTTACTTCTCCACGCTGGCACGATCTAGCTACTTCATTCTCAAAACTTATTAAATCCTGTTTAGTTTTTTCTAAGTCAGACAAGTCCATATTTTCGTTCATAAATAACCATATTTAAATTTTTATATATTGAGTTATCTTGATATATTTATTCATCAATCATCGAGGTTCTTAATTTTCGCGATTATTTTTGAGGTTGAGACACCTTCAAACTCTGGCGGACAATATCTTGGAAGTATTTTTAATGAAACTTCATATTTTGAGCATAACTCTCTCCGTTGGTCTATGTCGAAGGCATCTTCATTTATTACGTAAATATCTGGTCTTAGTTTTTCAAATGCTACGTTTAAGGTGTGTAACAAATCCGTTGTGCTCGTTTCTGGACTTATGAATGTATAGTCCACTGGTTTAAGTGAATCTATTGTCTTTATTCTTACATATTCATTAAGAATTGGGCGATTGTTGCCCTTTCGTCGCCTAAGAGAAACATCTCTGGCTACAGCAACTACTAATATATCTCCTTGCATTTTACAATCTTCAAAAAATAAAATGTGTCCGACATGAGTCAGATCAAATCCTCCAGAACAAAAAACAATTTTCTTATGTTTATTTTTTAAACGCAATTCTTCTAAGTCACTTAGGTATATCTGAACCATTAAAGTTTTTTTCGTCTTAGATATATAAAGATTTTTATAGTGTTTTTTGCATTTCTAAAAATGAATAAAGCAGTTTTTCTTGACAGAGATGGAGTTATAAATGAGGTCTCGCTCGATAAGGAATTCTATTACAAGAAAGAAGACATAAAGATTATTTCGGGCGTAGAAACTGCAATAAAAAATCTGAAAGAAAAAGGATATGTAATTGTCGTGATAACCAATCAACCAGTAATTGCGCGAGGTTTAGCCTCATTACAAGAAATTGAGCAAATCAATGACTCCATAAATAAATTATTGGGCGGTCTAATTGACAAATTTTATATTTGCCCACATCATCCTGAAATGCATGCAGATGTGCCAGAATATGCTAAGCATTACCGAATTGCCTGTGAATGCCGAAAGCCTTTGCCAGGAATGGTAAACACTGCTGTAAAGGAACTTAAAATATCTATTGAAAAAAGTTGGTTTGTTGGCGATATGATTGTTGATGTTTTATGTGGGAAAAATGCTGGATGTAAAACTGTACAAATTAAATCACCTCATAGCTACAAAAGAACTAAATCTGCAAAAGATTATGACTCGAACGCTAAGGCAGATTTTAATGCAGAAAATCTGAAAGATGCAGTAGAAGTAATTATCAAGAATTCCGATGCCTAATATACTTTATGCATAAATCTCTACATGACTCGATACTTTGATTTGTTGTGTCTATGGCTAAATGGGTATACTCTGAGAGGCGATTAGGGATTATTGGTTGCTCTCTCGTGACAAATTCGTGGAAGGCACGTCTAGATGCTAAAGGGGAACCGTCACGTATTGTAGAGGGTATTAAATTAACGCGAGTTTTAGATGAGGGATCTGAATCCATTCGCTCCAGAGCTCGCTGATAAATTATTTCTTCATCTGCATAAAAATGTATCAAATGGATTGGAAATTCCTTCAGGTCTATATGATCTATCATTTTTCTAAGAGTTCCATCCTGAATCTGCCTTGTAGAAACTCCCCCTAAAAGTGGAACCTTACCGGACTGCAAATTGAGTCTGGCCAATTTAAGTTGAATCATATAAGATTGATCTCGGATATGCCTTCGATAGAAAGAGTTATGTGGATCAATTTGAATCATTGGTCCGAAAGGAGTTTCTACATTTCTTGCGTGATTCGATAGAATATGATTCGAAAAAACATATTGATTAAAGGGTAAAAGTCCATCTTCAAATGTCGGAGCAACGTATAAATTTCCTTTATTAATTTCGTCTCTGTCCAAATCTATTACATTGTCTATTGCTGTAGCTAATGACTTCATAACTGTAGACTTACCTGTAGCCATAATACCTGAATAAAACACTGAACAAGGTTTAAGATTCATAATTCTGCGTAGATAACTGATTTATAAATTTAGTTGTTTAGAAATTATTCTTTAGTTTGTGCTGAATAGTAGGGTCTTTGAATTTGTTAAATATTGCTTTTCTTACATTACTATTGAGCACTAATTCTAATATAAATAGATAGAGATAAGGAGATAAAAAATCTTTCCTGAGCCAGTATCCATAAATCTTGTCGAGAAATATCTGTCTGGAGTATTCCGACAAAAGATTATGCTTATTCGGGCGAGATTTTATTTGCACCAATGGAATTGAGATGAATGATGCCCGCGATTCGTCAAGTAACCAAATTTTGTCTTGCGTGTTAAATCTCCTGAAACGCTGGAGATTTTTTATTAGGAAATCTTTTTTGACAGCCAATTGAGATAAACTACATACTTGAGCTAAATTGTTAATATTGCCACTCTTCACGGCTTTATTTACCATGATTAAAGAATATCTTCCAAGCAAAAAGTTGCTGAGATATGTATCACACCAAGAAAGGGGTTTACTGGAAAAATTGAGACTTTGAATCTGAAGTTTGCTCCTGAATTTATTGGCTATGGTCGTTGATTCATTGAACAAAACAATATCTGCCGAATTTAGTTTATTAAAAATTAATTTGTCGGGTCCATTTAAATCCTCACACGATAACTCTACAAATTTCTCGGATAAATTGGATTCTTGTTGACTGTTCGGATCGAGAGCAGTTAATTCTCTAAAAAATTTATTAAATTGTGAGGCCCAAGTATATTTTTTCAAGATTAATTTGTATAACTCTTCTGAGATTTTTGTGCGCTCTGATTCATTCTCTAAATAAAGGGCTACTTTTTTCGCAAGGTCTTCTTTTGTTTTAAAAGTAATATGTGACAGCCCTGGGAAAAATAAATCGAAGTCAGGAAAATATTCTACTAACATAAACGCCTTGCATGCTGCCACTTCGAATAGCCTTCCTTTCAACTGAGTATTCTTTTTTCCTTTTTCTTCCAATATAGTTTTTGAGAAACTGATATTTATTTTTGTTCGATTTATTAAATCGACATATTTATCTGTATCTATAAATCCGAGATAATTCTCTTTTAATTCTGGATGTGATTCCCATCCCCGTCCAAAAATACTAACGTTAAAACCTTGGCGTTTTAAATGATTAAGGTATTCGGCGCGATCTCTGATAGGCATGCCAACGAAAGAGATATCATAAACTTGATTTGGACTGTGTTTAGGATGAAAGACTGAAGGGCTTACGCCATGTAGAAATCTTACATTTTTGTAACCAGACTGCTTGTAGCATGAAGTGTCTTTTTCTGATGTGATAACATAATCAAAGTATTGTGCATAATATCTGGACCAGTCTTCAAAACGCCAGTTATCATCTCCGAAAAAACCGATGGTAATCGTGTTGGGACAGATAGCTTTTATTTTATGTAATGTTTGAGGCCATATCTCATCATAGCTTAAGCTTATCAAAATATAGTCCGGTTTTTCTTTGTGTATTAACTCTAAAAAATGCTCATTGAGTCTTTCTATTCCATGACGGAAATAATAATCTCTCGTGCTGAAATTACTAAATTTGCTAAACTTTGTCTTGAAAAATGGAACCCAATCGCGACATTGATAGTGTTCTTTCAGAGAAGAGGCCCATGCAATAAGTAGCAGACTTTTCTTGAGTTTAATCTCTTCTTTCTTAGCCATCAAATTGCTCGTTTTTAATCTTATAAAAATATTGGGGTTCCAAAGGCAACGCTTTTTAATATAGGAATCTCAGTATAAACATGAAAGATATCTCTGCGACTGTTATTGTTAATCTAGAACCTTCACTCGACAAAATAATATGGAGTCTCCAAAAAGATGCCCGTTGGGGTATTAAGAAAGCTGAGAGAGAAGGGCTGATTGTTAAAATTATTGAGAAAAACTCGTCTGAATGGGATAATTCATGGAGCAAGTTTTATCCTATATATCTCGGGACTCTTAATAAAACAAGAGTTAAATTTGAAACGCTTTTACATTTAAGAGATAATGCAACAATTCTAGTTTTATGTTTAAGAGAGAAAGAAATTATTGCCGGGGCTGCACTTGATATTGTGAATGGAGCTCCAAAACTTGTGCGCAATGGCTCACTAAAAGAATTTCAGAAGCTACAACCGAACAATCTTCTTTATTGGGAATGTATTAAATGGTCAAAAAATAAAGGATATTCTCGTCTTGACTTGGGAGGTTGGCAGATAAATCCAAATGCCCAAGAGAAAGGAGTTAATGAATTTAAAGAGAGATGGGGTAATATCGTTTATGTTGAGAAAGAATATTCTTTGAGTCGTGCAGTTGGACGCAAAATTGTTAGGAGGTTTAGATGGCTAAAAAACCTGAGCAAATTAATAAATGGGCTAAATTAGACGGGAAAAAGCAGGTAGTGTATGCTACATTTTATAGTATGGGCTCAAAATTTCTAACGTATCTGCTCATTCTTGTTTTTGCTAATCTTTATACTCAAGAAGAATATGGTCTTGGAAGTTTCATATATAACATCAGAAATATCCTCATGATATTTGTATTTGTTGGCTTACCTGAGGCACTAATACCTTTACTAATCAAAAGAAAAAAAGTCGAATCGATTGTGAAAGCTATAATCTGGGCAACGGTTTCTGTAACTTTAATTTGTCTGATTTTAGCATTACTGCCCGGAGTTCTGCAATTTTGGATTCTTCCCCTAGCTATCACTTTTCCATTAGTGATGATTACAAATATAGGTACAGCGATTTTGAGATCTAGAGAACAATATAAACAAACATATACTGCGGGATTTTATTCTATGATAATTACTCTAATCTCTGCTTACTTGTTAAGAGGATTTGGTAGTTTGGCTGTTGTCAGTGCATATTCTTTAGGCAATTTATGCGCATTTCTTATTGTTGCTAAACCTGTAAAAAAAGAAATTATCGTAATGCTTGATGAAGCCATACAATACCGCGGAAAAATTGGAAATAATCTGAGAGAGTATATTTTATTTGCTTTGGGAATTGCGCTTGCTGGCAGTTCTCTTACATTTATGTATTGGATAACTTCGACTGTTCTGGGAGTGAATGGTAATTTCTCAGGCATTGCTAAATTTGGTGTGGCGAGTGCAATTACATCAATCCTTACAATTATCCCAATCTCGCTCTCGATGATTATCCTAACTAAAGCAAGCAAACTAAATAAAATTAGAGAGGATTCTCTTCTTGTGAGAGCTACACGAATCTCCTTCTTTATTACATTGATTGGAGCAATATTGCTTACGACATTTATGCCACTGATATTGAAAATATTCTTCCCTAAATATTTAGGAATTGAAATTTATACAGCCATATTAACCTTCGGAATTGTTTGTTTTGCATCTTCCTATGTAATTTATTCGTATCATATTGGGATAATGAATCTTCGCAAGATAGTTATTCCTATCCTGATAGGATTGGCTATTCACTTAATAATTTCTTTGCTATTTGCTATAAAATTTGGACTTGGAGGAATATTGATTACGCAAAGCGCAATACAATTAGGAACATTAATTTATATCGCTAATAGTCAAAGCATAAAAAGAATTACTCTCGCAGCAGTGGTTTCGCTAATTTTGTTTTGGGTAGCCTATAGATCGATAATATTTGGGCTACTTGCCACAATAGCGATTATTCCTCTTGCAATTATAACTAAGATAATAGACAGACAGGATTTGAATATAATCAAAAATACTTTTTACGAGATATTTCTTAAAAAAAATCACTAATCTTTTTTATAAATTGAAACATAGCTCTCTCCAATATTTCTAAACTCTTTTTCTATTGTGAAATTGTTTTTTATGCAATCCTGAACTTCTTTTTTCAAGAATTTCTGTCTGTGCGTAAGAATAAGATAGTCCTCTAAACACATAAAAGAATAGTCAAATACTGATGCGAATGATGGAGCAATGTGTATCAATCGATTATTTATTTCCCTATTGGATAAAACTGCATATGTGGGGTTATCGCTAAATATTCTTGCTTCTTTTGGAACTGATTGGTTAATATATGAAACTACTTCTCTTTGTTGGATATATTCTTCAGATAATTGACTCCGGGTTACTTGCTCTAACCCTTGAACTAATAACAGCGTAATTGAAATAATTAAAATCAAGGAGAGGGTAAATTGGATTTTGCTTAATGATTTGTGGATAACTCCTGTGGCAAGGATAATAACAAATGGTATCAATTGGAAGAAATGCTGAAAGAATATTTCTTTGCTTGTAATAATAAATAGCCAGATTACTAATATCATCCAATAAATTGAAGAATCGGATTTATCTCTATTTCTTGAATTGATTCCTGTGACAATTATCGCACCCAATATTCCTAAAAGCTGAAGAGATAGAATAATGCCCTTACCAAGTTGGAATAATATAGATGTTGATGCAGAAAATTGAAAATTAAATGAAAGAATTGAGAAAATAAAAAATGATCCCACTGAATATAACATCAGCGATAAAAGAGGTATTGAAACTAACAAAACTCCAAGAGTCATAAGTGCAACTTCTTTTATTGAGCGCTTTAGGGTTTTATCGCGTATCCCTAAAAAAAGTGAGTGCAAAACTAATGGAATATAAAACATCAGTCCTGATTGTTTAAACCATAGCGAGAGACCGATTAATATACCACATAAAAATAAAGCATGCACTTTTGAATTTTTTCTGTAATTATAATAAATTAACCAAGCGATAATGCCTAATATTGCTAAAACGATTTCAGTATTGAGGGAGAGATTATAATTGAAAACAGAGTATGTCGCTGCGGCTAAAACCCCGTAAGACATACCATATAACTTTCGACAAACTAAAAAAATTGAAAAGAGCAAAAGAGTGTCAAATAAAAAAGATATACCGAAAATCGCTATGGGAGTCAGTGGAAGAAAATTGAAGAAAACTGCGAGGGAATAGTGCATTAGCGGAGGTTTGTGATCAAAATAATCTGTATATAGCGATTTGCCCTGAACAAGTTGATTAGCAATATATGAAATCCCCATTTCATCAAACCCTGGAATTGAATTTGTAAGTACAAATATTTTTAGGATAAATGCTACTACTAAAACTGCTATTGAAGCCCAAACTATTATGCGTGGCAAGGCCATGCTATGTTGTGAAAGATGGCCTTTAAAAAGATTAGGGATTCTTTTTTAGAGATTTATTTGATAAAAATGCTTTTCAAAAAATCCTAAACCTAACTAATTTTTTAATTTATGTGCCTAATTCTTCATTAAAGATAAACTTCTATTGGAGCATAATCTCTTTTGTTGAAACTTACGAGTCAGATAAGGAATATTTAGCTGGGCAAGGGATATCTTCTGATTTAAGAAAGAACTATTCATTTATAGAAGAGAATATCAGTAGAGCAGATATCTTTACCCTACATTCCTGTTTGTTCAACTGAAGCTCGTGCTACACAGTTGGAAATTGTAGCGCGGCACAGAGCCATTGGTCCAAGAAATGATTATGGAATCGATATGGAGTTTAATTGTAAGGCTAATCTATTTTTAATAGTGAGAGTTTAGATAAGTTAAAAGAAATTTATCGCTATATTTGACTCGGAAGACTTAAAAATGGTTTGAACAAGCAATTTGATGCGAAAATCTATCGCGATTATAGGAGGAGGATATTCGGGTCTTGGAACAGCTTACTATCTAATTAAGAAAGGGGTACCTGGAAAAGATATAACTATCTTTGAGAGCAATTCTTATTTGGGAGGTCTTGCTTCAGGGATTAAAACTCCGGAATGGGAGTGGCCAGTGGATAAAGTAATTCATCATTGGTTTACAACTGATCGATGGGCAATGAGTATTGCCAAAGAAATAGGCCTTTGGAATAAAATGATAATAAAAGATACTAAATCCTCTTCTTATTATGATGGTAAAATTGCTGAACTGGATTCAGTTATTTCTTTGATTAAGCTACCATTTTTATCATTGCTGGAAAGGATTAGAATGGGCGCAGTTTTAGCGCTATTAAGAATAGATAAAAATTTTCTGAAATATGAAACGGAAACTTCCTATAATTTTATCAAAAGAACTATGGGTGAGAAAATTTTTAGAGTAATGTGGGAGCCACTTTTCAAAGGCAAATTCGGATCATATGCCGATAAAATAAGTGCTGCGTGGTTTTGGGCGAGAATACATCCCAGAACGAAGTCATTGGCATATTTTAAAGGAGGATTTCAAACATATGCAGATGAACTTGGATATTTCCTAAAGAAAAAAAAAGTTAAAATCGAACTAAATGCGAAAATAAAAAATGTTTCTGACAAAAAAAACAAGTTTGATATTAAGATAGGAAATAAAAATAAAGAATTTGATTGTGTGGTTTTTGCTACACCTCTGGAAGTGGCTGCAAATTTATTTGATAATTTTGCGCCCGATTACAAAGCTAAGCTAAAAAGTTATGATATGCTTGGAGCACAATATTTTGTGCTGGAACTTAAAAAACCCTTCTTCAAAGATAAAACTTATTGGTTAAACGTTCAAGACAGCAATTTTCCATTTATGATGATTGCAGAACATACTAATTTTGTAAGTAATAAACACTACAATAATAAATCTATTATTTGGGTTGGAAAGTATCTAAACACTGACAGCAGTTTATGGCGCATGGATGAAAAAGAGTTGCTGGCGCAGATTGTGATAGGCCTAAAGAAAATAAATCAGGATTTTTCTGAAAAAGATATTGAGCGAAGCTTTCTAACGAGATTTAAACATGCACAGCCAGTTATCCCTATCAATTATTCTAAGAAAATTCCGTCTGTTCGAACGCCAGTCCGAGGAATATATTTAGCCAGTCTAAATCATATTTATCCATGGGATAGAGGAACTAATAATGCGTTAGGTTTGGGAGAGAAAGTTGCTAAGGAAATAATTTGCGACTTATTTTGAGTTTCCACTCTTTCTATAACTGTCAGCCGCTCTTTCAAATTCCTCTAAAGTGAGTGAAGTCATAGGATGATTAAGCGAATCTCCATAGACGACACCACCGAATGAACCAGGTGACCATGCCTGCGTATGCTTTAATGACTGAATCTCTCTTAACTGACACACAATTCCGTAAGGAATTGTTATGATATGTGGGCCGGCATAAGTCAATCTTTCAATATCGCTTGGCGAGCGAATACTTCCAACTATCAATTCTGTGAGGGGATGATTTCTTTTTAACTCATTAGATACATAACTTATCTGAGCCATGACTGCATTCCAAGCGCAATCCCATTTATTGAATTTATTATCTGCTACGGTTTTTTTCCATTCAATTCCAGGGGCACCGATATTACTAAGAGGATTACCTGATAAAGTAAATATATGTGTATCAAGCATTCGGTTTGCGAATAGACTCACATATGTTGCACCAACACGCGCAGCTGCCAGTGCTTGATATGCATTCATACAAGCAGTTACGTTTGTTTTTATCCCTTCACTATTTAATTCTGCAACTGCCTCTAAACCCCCACGACAGATTGGAATTTTAACAACTGCATTGATACCATAATCTGCAATTGTTCTTGCCTGTTGAAGCAATACTTTTTTCACATCTGAATTACGATTATCTAAATCGGCTATAGGAATTCCCTGCAAGTCAGTTTCAAGACTAATTGGGACATTAGGGTAATGATTGATTAATGAGCGACAAGCCTCGCCGAAATCGCTAACACCTGCATTTTTCATGATCATAGGATTTGTAGTTATTCCATCATTGACATATTTTCCGAAACAATCGTCTATCTCTGCAATTGAGGCCGTGTCTGCAAAAAATTTAATCATGTAGATACTCCGGAGCGTTTTAGAATCGTAGATTGATTGATACTGGTTTTTTGGATATAATCGTCCACGAGCTCTTTCAACCGAAATATTACTAAGTGTTGAAGAACTCCATGAAATCCTTCTGTGTGGGGAGTTGAATCTTTAGGAACAACGATACATGAATCACACATCTCTTTCATTTTTCCACCATCAAAACCTGCCATCCCTATAATTTTTGCATTTCTTTGTTTTGCTAAGTTCATTGCTTGAACTATATTCCCCGACCAACCGGAACCACCGTGAACTGAAAACAAAATAATTACATCTTGTTCATCGAGAAGAGTATGTAATAATCCTGCATATGCTTTGTCCCATCCAGAATCATTGATCCATGCAGTTAGAGCTGGCTGATTATCATTCAAACATGCAGCTTTGAAACCTCTTGTGCCAGAAATTTCTTTCATAGAACTATCATTCACAACAGTTTTCAACAAATCTCCTGCAAAATGCGAGGCCGTACTTGCCGAACCACCATTACCAATTGTATAAATTCTCCGACCACTTTTCCAAGCATTAAATAATATATCTATAAAATTTGAGATGTCCTCGCGATTTACTTTTTTAGCTATCTCCTCAGTTTCCAAAAGATATTTCTCGATATATTGAGCGTGACTCATCTTGCATCTAGAAGAATCTTACTACCATCCATATCGAATCTAAATGGTACATATTTCAACCCCTCCTTTTCCATAGCTCTAATAAATTCTCCTTGATTGTTTGCGCAATAAAATAAAAAAAATCCTCCGCCCCCTGCTCCCATTATTTTGCCACCTAATGCTCCATTCTGTAATGCAACATGGTACCATTTGTCTATTTGTGAGTTGGATATTTTGCTCGAAGTTTTTTTCTTAGTTTCCCAATGTAGATTCAAGAGTCTACCAAATTTTTTGGTGTCTCCTTTTTCTAAAGCCTCTTTTATATCTAAACCTATTTGCTTTATTTGCTTCATCTCAGTCATTTTATCTTCTTCGGAAGTCACTGATTTTTGCTGGTGTGTTAAAACTTCTGAAGCGCTACGTATTATTCCAGTAAAGAACATTTGGAGATTTGATTCTAAATCGCGAAGCGTTTCATAAGACATATTTAGTGGGCTTGCTAAGACATTTCCATCTCTATTTATTTTTAAATGATTTATTCCCCCCATGGCTGAGGCATATTGATCCTGTTTGCCAATTGGCTCTTTCAACATCTCAATTTCTATTTTTGAGGCTTCCTCTGCGAGAATTTTTGATGAAACACTTTCACCTTTATATGCGTGTAGTGCTTTGAGAAGACCGACTACAAAAGCGGAAGAGCTCCCCATACCTGAACTACCTGGAACTTCTGATATTGTAGATATCTCCAAATATTTTCCGTTTATGCCTAGTAAATTTAATGCTGCTTTGACACGTTGGTTCTCGATATCTGCAATATTTTTGACATTTTCAGTTTTTGAATATGCAACTCTGAACTCATCGTGGAATTTTCGTTCTGAAACTGTAACATAGATATATTTGTTAATTGCGGCAGTTATCATCTCTCCACCGAATTTCGGATAGAAAAATGGCAAATCTGTTCCACCACCACCAATCGAAAGTCTTAGGGGAGTTTTTGTGATGATCATATTTTTATCTCGCGATGAAATAAAATTAGAATAGTATATAAACATTTTGGCGAAAGATTTATATATATTAGACTAGATAACTAAAAATCGTTCGGTTAATTTAGATATAGCTCTAATTTCATACTAAATACTGTCAATAAGATTAAATCTCTTGGGGGGATAAATTATGATGGGCTTATTTCGGGAGAACTATTTTATTTAGAGGATATTTCTAAAAATTAATCATTTAAATTCGATATCTTTTAGCTTATTAGCTACTTGTATTAAGTCAGGCAATGTATAATTAGGATAGATTTTTTTTTGGTGCTGTAATTCTAAGATATCTTCTCTTAAAATCCCTATACGAAAAGTTTTTTTTGCGCCAAAATTTACACCTGTTTGAATATCGCTTAAACTATCTCCAACCATATAAGAATTTTTAACGTCGATATTGAAATCTTTTTTGGCTTTATCAATTAAGCCAGTTTTTGGTTTGTGACAAATGCAATCTTCTTTTTTAGGATTGTGTATGCATGAATAAATTTCATCTATACCTAACTCGTTTTTTAGAAATTCATTAATTTCTTTTAATTTTTCTTCGCTTAAATATCCAAAAGCGACTCCGGGCTGATTGGTAATTACAATTATCTTGAAATTAAGAGCCTTAATCTGAGCAATACCCTCTTTTGCGTGTTTTATTATTTTAACTTGCGCAATTGTTGCAGGAGCCATGATGTTGCCATCTGGCTCGTAGATAATTTCATTAACTACTCCATCTCGATCTAAAAAAACTGCGCGATTCATCGAAATTTTCTTAACTCCATTGTTTCAATTATAAGCGCACTTATTATCTCAGGTTTTATTCTAACAAAAAAACCTTTTGAATTAGACTCTGCTTCTGATACCCCAGCTATTCTAGATCGATGAGTTACAGGTAATTCCTTTACTTTATAATTTTTGGCAAATGCTTTTACTAAAAATTCCGCATCAGCTCCTCTGTCTTGAGTGAATGGTCTGATTGCGTCTATTAGTCCTTTACGACAAAGTTTGAAAGCACAGTCTACATCTCTTACTCGAATATTCAATAACCTGCGAATGGCTTGATTGTACAACCACGAATAGAACACTCTCATAAATGGGTCTTTTCTTTTGGATCTATACCCAATTACTGCATCGTAATTTTTAATGTATTTCATAAAATTATGCAAGTCATTAATATCGAACTGTCTGTCTGAATCTGTGTAAAACACTAATTCCTTGGAAGAAAACTCCCAGCCCGATTTTAACTGTGCACCATACCCAACAAAATTTTTTTGAATTATCACCTTTATTTTTTTGTTATTTTTTGACAAATTTCTCGCAATTTCCTGAGTTTTATCTTTGCTCTTGTTTGCGACTATTATAAATTCATAATCTTTGAAATTTTTATCAAGAAAAGAAACGATTTCTTGCGTGACTTCTGTTAAGTTTTCTTCCTCGTTATAAGCTGGAACAAATACTGAAATTGATTGATTATATTTCATTTTATTGCTTTAATATAGACGTGAGTGTCGCCGTAACGTGAAAACCTCCCTCGGTATATTCCTTGATCAACCATCGATTTAAGGCCATATTCTATTTTTGTAAACCCTGCATCATTTAAGCATTTAGTAATTGTTTCTTTAGTCCATCCACTTTTGTGCTCGTCTCCAGGCCATCTTTGCCAACCATAAATCGTTGCCCATATATGTTCTTCGCGAAAAGGGTTTTCATGGGCTTTCCCATGAGTCAAATTATAAGCGTATTTCCCCCAAATTTTCATATCGGGCACATCAAATAAAAATATACCTTTAGTTTTGAGTAGTTTGTTTATATGGGTAAAGGTTAGTTTGACTTCAGAATATCTTAAGTGTTCTATGCAGCCCAGAGCTAATACTTCATTTAAAGTATTCTCTGCTAAAGGAATTTTCCAAGGATCGCATACAAAATCCAATTCAACACCTTCTTGTTTTGTGACATCTTGGTGTAAATATCCGGGACTGGGCTTCTGTCCGGATCCAAGCTCTAACTTAGGAGAAGGATTAATTATCGGCGGAGAAATTCTTCGCTCTAAGTTTAAAGAGAGTTTAACTTTTCCAGATTCTATATCTCCTTTTGCCATCAAAAAACGATCCATTTTCCCCAACTCTTTAAAATAATCTCCAGAGGGTATAGGATAGACATTTATTTTGAAACCTTTTTGCATAAAAAATGAAAACATGTCCCCGATATTATCTTGAGATAATGGAGGGATGATTTCTAAGACGTTCTTATTGAAGATATAAACTCCCAAATTTGCGAATAACTTATTCTCAGGGATTTCTGCCTTTAATTCTTCTGATATCCCTTTGTGATACTCAGTCATAAAATTATTAATATCATAAAAAACCTGACTTGAAGGTGGCTGATTTTTGAAACGAGGATAGACCACGAGAGTTATGTCTGCTTCGGAATGTTTATGTGATTTGATAACGTCTGAGAGGTTTAAATCTGTGAGATTGTCACCATTGATAATAACTGCTGCGTCGTCTATAAAATCTTTAAGAAGATAGACTGCTCTAGACGAAGATATTAATTCGTGTTCATCTAGATATGTTAGGTTCACTCCAAAGTCTGCCCCAGTTTTGAAATACTCAGTTATTTTTTCTTTAAGATAAAAAGTAGTTAATCCTAACTCTAAGATTCCATGTTTTCTGAATAGTGCAATCAAATACTCTAAAATCGGGATCCCATTTATAAGTAGCATCGGTTTTGGAACTTTATCTGTTAGCGGACGCATACGCTCCCCAATTCCCGCCGCAAGAATTATCCCTTTCATGCTTGCTGCTCCTGTCTTAACCATTCGGCAGTTTTACGTATCCCTTCTTCCAAAGAAACCTTTGGTTCCCAATTAAGGTCTCGCTTTATTTTAGATATGTCAAATACTGCTCTTTGTGGGTCGCCTATTCTTAGTGGACCACGAATCACTCCAAGTTTAGTATTGAGTACTTTTTGAATTAATGCGATTAGTTCTAAAACATTAGTTTCAATTCCTGTGGCTACATGGTAGCCCTCACATTTTCCCAAAGTCATTGCTAAAATATTAGCATTTACAACATCTTCGACATACACATAATCTCTTGTAGGTGTTCCGTCGCTACACATAATAGGAGGTTCATTTCTCAAAAAAGAGTCTAAAAATACTGAGACGACTCCCCCTTCTAATTTTGGATTTTGACGCGGACCATAAACATTCCCATATCTCAGAGCTATATAATTGAGTCCAAAATTTTTGTGATACATGTAAAGATACATCTCGGCCGTATATTTTGATGCACCGTAAGGAGAGATTGGATGTATCTCATGGTTCTCGGTAATGGGTATCTCTTGCGGATCTCCATAACTTGCACCTCCAGAATTGGAGTAGATTATACGCTTGATTTTATGCTCCAAACACATTTGGATTAAATTTATTGTGCCGATAATATTAGTCATAGCATCTCTTTGGGGATTTTCTATTGAATGTACTAAGTATCCTGCAGCTGTATGAAAAACATAATCTGGCTTCTCTTTTGTAAAAATTTCTTGCAATTTATCTTTGTTAATTATATCTACCTCATAAAATACTGCCAAGGAGTTGAGGTTTCGAGTACTCCCTGTCAAAAGATTATCTATAACTGCTACGTGATATCCTAATTTTACTAATTGGTCTACTAGGTTACTACCAATAAAACCTGCGCCACCTGTTACGAGACATCTCATAAGAATCCTCGTATTAGTAGTTTTAAAAATATGTTGGTAAGACTAAATTAGATTAGATTCGCTAAATTTCTAAATTATCGTTGACTACTTATTTTTTGACAAATTTTGTGAAGACGTAAGAAAAAGATTTTTAAACAAATTGATTACGCAATAACTATGATAGTCAAACTATTTGGGTTAATCGATTTGTGTGCCGCGATTATTTTGCTTGCAAGGATATTTGAAGCACCGATAGCATTTCAGATTTATGTTTTTTTTGGCGGACTGCTTTTCATAAAGAGTTTGTTTTTGTTTACCGGCGATGTATTGAGCGCAGTCGATTTGGTTTCAGCCATAGTTATTTTTTTAAGCATTTTTTTCGCGCCTTGGGTATTTTTAGTATGGTTTTGCTCGTTGATGTTAATGGCTAAAGGTGTATCCAGCTTTTTTTAATAGGATTCAGAAAAAAACACTACGTAATTTATTTAACAAAAAGAATTCTCTCGCATGAATCAAGTCGTGACGCACCATCCAAATTATATCTAAAATTGAATGAAAAAACATCCCTATTAATATGAAGAAAAATGGAGCTAAGAATATACCTATCAAGCCTATGAATAAGTGTGATTCTATCGTGTGGAAAATATGAAAATCTCCTTTTTTACAAATGTCTTTGTTTTTTTTCAAATCTATTATCTTATTTCTATCCTCATAATTTTGTCGTATTGAGTGCTTGATGCCCCATTTTTTTGTTTTTATCCCCATAGCTAAATAGTGATCAAAGTCAATAAAGACTGATGCAAAAAATATTAGGAACAAGGAAATATAACTTGATTCAGGGACGAGAAGTTTAAACAATCCTATGAACACTAATCCCCAGAACACGTGCCATTTAGGTAACATTTTATTCTTCTATTTTTTTAACTAATTCTGCGAAGGCTGGACGAGTTATAAATACTCCGGCAGTTATTCCTATAAGTGTAGTGATTGCGAAACCCTTGAATAGTCCTGCTCCCGCTTTGAAAAGTGGTAGAAGTGATACGAGTGCTGTAAAATATGCACTCATTACGATGAAAATTGCTTTTTTCATTCGCTGTTTGGAGCTTATTTCGCGTCCGAGTCGTGACTCATCCACAATTACGACTTGTTGGTCTACGCCTGTTCCAATCGTCGCCAAAATTCCCGCAATTGATGCAAGATCAAGATTCCATTTTATTATTGAGGCTATTCCTAAAATAATTATTATTTCTGAAAAAGATATCAACAACAAAGCAAGAGAGATTTTGATTTGTCGATATCTCACGAAAATGATTATACTAACTGCTAACATCGCCATCGAACCTGCCAAAAGAATTGCGTAATTGAACTCATTCCCAAGAGCCGGAGATATTGTGTCTAATTTTGCGATTTCTAAATCGAAAGGTAAACTACCACTAATTAAGACTGTCTGAAGTTTGCCCATCGCATTGCGAGCGTCTGTTAATGCTTGATCGGGTGTCGCGCCAAAACCTGAACCTTGGATAGAAATCTGCGAAGTGACTTGTCCTCGCAAGCCCGAACTGATGCGCAATTCATCCACGATTTCTCCGTCTAATACGAGAGTTAAATTCTCTGACAAATATTGTCCTCCAGATTGTGAGTCTAAGGCAATGTTTTTAGTGACATCTGCATGTCTTTGGGCCGCATCTTGGCTAAGTGCAATTGTAAATTGGAATCTGCTTGCATAATTTCCGTCGCTGATTTGCTCCGCAGGATAGACTGCTGATTGCGTCGCATCATTTCTGAAAACGTGAGTTATATCTTTATTTCCTCCGACGAAAACTGTCGTGTTTCCTATTTTCGCCTCAAATTTTCCCTGCTCGGAAATTAAATATTCTAAATCGCTTGGTGAAGCCCCGGCAACTTCAACCAACATGAAACGATTCCCCTCTAAATCACTAACTCCTCTTAATTGAACATCTGCAAGTCCAAAGACATTTAACCTTTCTCGGCTAACTGCTATGAGGTCTTGTAATTCCTGCTCAGATATTTGTTGAGTTGGTTGGACTAAAGCTCTTGCGCCTCCACTTATGTCCAGACCGGTTTTTATTTTTGTGTTGGGAATTTCTTTTACAGTTATTTGCGGAGTTTGATTAGTTAAAATTGTGTAATCGTTTGTTTTCGTAGTTAAATCGAAACGTCTACTTGTATTTGTTGTGAATGCTGTTGCGACCGATGAATAATATTCCTCTGGTGTTGAAACTTGCTGACCATTCACTGCAATGATTATCTCTCCTTGTCTTAGGCCTTGCTCAAAGAGAGGGTCAGATTGCTCAATCGATGCGACAAGAATTCCTGATTCTATTGATGCTATGGCGAGCCATGTTGCAATTACTAAAATTAGAGTTAGAGCTAAAATTGAGTTTCTTGATGAATTGATAAAACTGACTGCTATGAGTCCTCCAATTAAAAGAAGGAATATCAAAAACTTCTGAGATGAAGATATGTTAATTATTGAAATTGCCGAGATGATTAAGAAAAACCATAATATCCAAAAACGAATTGAGAATTTCATTGGTTATGTTTTACCTCCATATACCATTTGAGAATTGATGCGTTCGTGACCCATGTGTTGAATATGTCGAATACTAAACCGATGAGAATGATGGTGAACATCTGCTTTAGAACGTCAGAAATTGGAGAAATTATGAATAGTCCTACGGCAATTGCGGCAATTGCGGTGAGAGTCATGGTCATCCCTGTATTGAATGCTCCTTTAAGCCTTTGAGAAAGTGTACCTTCCGTAGATTTGAGTAGACGGGCTGTCAGTAAAATATCTGTATCTACAGAATAACCAATCAGCATTAACAATGCTATGATTCCTGCTGTAGATAATTGGAAACCTAGAAAGTTGATTACTGCTAAGGTCATAATGATATCTGCAAAGGCTGATAGAATTACTGCACCACTGGGAATTGCAGTTTTGAAAATTATAAACACAACTATGGCCATTAATATGAAGGCTATAATTAGCGCTGTCCTCAATTGCTTGTAGAATCCGGTTGATAGAGATTCTCCAGAAAATTCGATTGATGAATTCTCGCTCGTGAGTTTATATTTCAATTCGGATTCTAAGGCTTGTTTAATTATGTCTACTCCTGACTTCGATTCAAGGAGAAAGGCCTTTTGATTACCAGTTCGAATGTCGTCAATTCTTCTTATACTTAAATCTGGAAATTGATTTATCAGAGATTGTTTTAATTCCTCGATGTTTGTTGTTTTGTCAAAGACTGTTATCGTTGTCCCGCCTGTTAAGGAGATATCTTTGTAGATGATGTCTCCGTTCTTTGCTGTGAATTGTACCAGATAAATTATCGAAAGTAATAGAATTATCGCGGGAAGAATGAGCAAATGCTTGTAATATTTTTGATACCAATTACCAAAAGAAGTTCTTGATTCTTGCGGAGGTTGTTGATGTTTATTATTTTGTGTTTGATGTTCCATGTTGATTTTCATTCACGCCTTTATGTTTGGAGTGATGCGCGAGCTGGGAATTGAACCCAGTCGATCACCTTGGAAGGGTGACGTACTACCGGTATACGACTCGCGCTTTAAATATTTATCAAGAGTGCGGTTTTAAAGATTTGCTTCGCAAAACTTTTCATTTAAATCTTACAAATTAAATCTTTAAACATTGTTAATTTGTTTGGAAAATTCTTCTGCTGGAAAAGATTATAGGACTTCGCGACATAGAGATATAAATTTATTTTTTGAAAAGGATTATTTGGACTAATTTGATTTTTACGTCCCTGCCAGGATTTGAACCTGGGACCCTCACATCGCTCCAATTTTAGGAGTGTGATGCTCTAATCCAGGCTGAGCTACAGGGACTTGTTAAATGTTGCCAAATGCGAATTATGCGGGGAAGAGGATTCGAACCTCTGTAGGCACTGAGCCAATGCGTCTTGAGCGCATCCCGTTTGACCGCTCCGGCATCCCCGCATGTAGGAGCACACCACAAACTATTTTTAAAACTTGCCGTTCGGATAATTTCTTAGATTAATATAAAATATTATAAACTTTAATAATTTGCAAAAAGCCATGGTCGTTATTTGTACAAATATTGAAGAGATTGTTGGTGAAATTGGAAAGAAACATAAAGAAATAGATCTTGCTAAAATACGCAGTTTAGATTTTCCGTTTCTTAGTAATGAGGACAAGGCTATGCTGATAAGCATACCAGCTTATGGGGAAATAAGTCACAATCTAATATATTCTTCGAAGGAAACTTTTGCCCTGACTTCCGCCAAGATTGATGATTTGAGTAACTTTAAAAAAATAATCGGTAAGAGATATGGGGAGAGTACGATTGTAACTCTTCTTGTTTTGAAAACTGTGCTTCGCAATTATTCGCACGAATTTGGAAAGATTCGTGAAGAAATGAATCGTCTGGAAATTGATCCGCGAATAGATTTTATTGAGGAGAAAGGCCGAGAGCTCAGGAAACTGACTGATAGGGTGGAAGGACTTTTCCAACTGATGATTGAATTAAAGGAAAGAGATATTCAAGCATTTGACACGACTTTGGTCCCCTTTGAATATGATTTGTTGAATGTAGAGGCTAGATACCTGCTTGAGAGATGTAGGAGTCACGTTTATAGAATAGCGTCGCTGAGAACTAAATCTGAGATGCAATCGAATAGAGAACTTAATGATACTATGAAAAAATTGACAGTGATTATGACTTTTCTGAGTATTGCAGGTATTGTCGTGAATGTTCCAGGAACCGTCGGCGCAATATTCGGAATACCTGCGCTCTCTGATGCATTTTTTGAGAACCACACTCTCGGATTAGTCGTAGTTCTTTTCCTGACAACCTTTGTGTCAATATTTTTGGGATATTTGTATTGGAGATCTCTGGGGTTCAGGCGATGAAGCATAAGCTTTAAATATGATGTATTTTGAACAATTGTGAAGACAGCCATAGTGGCCGGGAAACACCTGTTCCCATTCCGAACACAGACGTTCAGCCGGGTACGTCTATGTGTTGTAGTCTCCGTCAAGAGGCAAAGCACGGATGCTGTCTTCGATTTTTATTTTCGGGTTTGTTGCAAACTCTTTTGTAACGAGCTTGGAAATAAAGGCGTTTTATTAATTTTACGACGCCACAATCTATTGATTTGGCAATTTACTTAAAGACCCGAACACTTTTAAAATTATGAAAAAAATTAGTAAAAAAGAAGCGTTGGAAGCTGTTGAAGGATTCTTTGAGAATGAGCGAATTGATCCTGTAGCGGTGAAAAAAATAAAAAATTTGGCTATGGCTCATCGCATTCGTCTGAAAGAATGCCGTAAGAAATTTTGCAAGAAGTGTTATGTTGACTTGAAATTAGGAAGAGTAAGGGTTTCCAAGACACATAAACAAATCATTTGTGGAATTTGTGGTACGACTAACCGATGGACTTTAAAATAATCAATTATTTTAGAAAGAAAGGCTTATTGAATAACCGAATTAGGATTTTTTGAATTTAGAAACTTCTTGAAGTAAATCTGCGTGGCCGAGCAGTGTTGCGCGACAACAATATCTGTCAAGGCCTAACTCTGTAAGAACTTTACCTGGCTCCTCGCCAGAACTTATACGAGATTTGTATTCTTCCCATAGGTGACCGATTGGTTTACCACAACCAAAACAGCGAACTGGAATTATCATAATTGAAAAGAAAGAAGAAGGTTTTTAAACGTTGCGTTAAAATAAATTTGTGACTCATTTGATAAAACTTGAAGGCATTTCCAAACATTATGGCGTCGGAGATAGTGTGGTCAAGGCCGTTGATGGAATTTCAATAAATGTTGAAAAAGGAGAATTTATCGCGATTATGGGCCCTTCGGGAAGTGGTAAAAGTACCGCGATGAATCTTGTCGGAAGTTTGGATTTGCCAACACTTGGGAAAATATTTCTTGAAGGCCATAACATCTCACATTTATCTGAATCTGAATTGGCACAGTTACGAGGCAAGAAAATAGGATTTATTTTTCAGAGCTTTAATCTAATTCCGAATTTAACTGCTTTGGACAATGTGGCTTTGCCGATGGTTTTTCAAGATATTCCATCTTATGAGCGTGAACGTCTTGCGAAAAAAATAATTGGTGAACTTGGTTTAAACGATAGAATGTATCATTATCCGGCTGAATTGTCGGGAGGACAACAACAAAGAGTTGCGATTGCACGTGCGCTAGCAAATAATCCGGAGATAATTCTCGCTGACGAGCCAACGGGAAATTTAGATACATCTATGGGGGAACAAGTCATGGGGCTTTTGAGAAATTTAAACGAACAGGGTAAGACTATAATTATTGTGACGCATGACTCAAATCTTGCTATGCGCCATGCGCGAAAGATATTTTGGATACGCGATGGTAAGATTGAAAAAATTACTCAAAAAACAGGAAACAAATGGAAATATAACTAAGGTATTTCTATAGTTAGAATAGAGAAACTTTTTAAACCGACTATTCCGCGAAATTATATGTCTAAAATATTGCTATTCGCGTTGATAATTCTTGCTATAGTTGTGCCTGTTCAAGCCGTGAGCATAGAATCAGTTAATGTTGATGCTTTGGAACCAGGTAAAAACGGAAAAATAACCATTGATATCGAGAATAAATTTGACGATGTTGCAAAAAATGTAGTATTTGAAATTGATAGTTCCGATACGATTTTTAATGTTATTGGGGGTTCGTCTTTTGTCATCAACCGACTTCAAGAAAATGAGGATGAAAAATTTGCATTTGGAATAAGAGTTTCTCCTACTGCTAAACCTGGAGAGTATCAGATTCCGTATAAGTTAAGTTATATGCTCGGTAATGAATTATTTTCACGCGAGAATGCTATAGGCGTCAAAGTCACAGCTAAATCAATAGTTGATTTTAGCGTAGATGTTGATAAACCGATAATTAACTCACGGGCGAAGATTGACTTTAAAATTATAAATAAAGGCCTAGGAGAATTGAGATTTGTATCTGTCAAAATAGTGCCTGACGGATTTACTTTGCTTTCTGAACAGCAAATCCATATAGGAGATGTGGATTCAGATGATTTTGAAATTGCTTCGTTTGATGTGTTGGTTACTAATGTGGATGTAAGTGCAAAGACGATTGTTGAATATAGAGATAGTGAAAATAAATTATATTTACAAAATATTGAATTGCCTTTGACAATCTATTCGCGCGATGAGGCACTGAAGATAGGAATTATTTCTAAAAGTGTAGTTTGGATTTATTTTCTTGCAGGGATATTCTTAATTATTTTGTGGTTCATCGTGAGAACTGTACGGAAAAACAGAAGGATGAAAAAAAGCCAAGGTGGCTGATGTGGATTGATTATTTCATGCTTGCGCTGAAAAATTTGCAACGACGAAGATTGAGAAGCTTGCTGACGATGATTGGAATAGTTATTGGAATTGCGGCAATTATTTCTTTGATTTCTTTGGGAGAAGGTTTGCGAGAGGCGATTATTGGGCAATTCAGCGATTTAGGCAATGATAAACTGGTTGTTGAAAATACTGGTGCCGGATTCGGGCCACCTGGAAGTACTGCACCGATTAAACTTAATGACCAAGATGTAAAAGTGATTGAAAATACGCCCGGAGTTAAATTGGTTGTTTCGCGACTAATCAGAATAGTGCGCGCGGAATTTGACAAAAATGCTGAATTCGTTTATGTGGCAAGCATTCCCAAAAGAAAAGAAAGTATGGATTTAATTTTTGAGTCATTGAGAGTTGAAATTGAAGAAGGTATACAAATTCGTGCTGGTGAAAGAAATGGAGTCGTGATTGGTCAAGGCATAAAAAGAGAATTTTCGCGTGAGCTTAAAGTTGGAGATAAATTAGTTATTCGTGAAAAAGAGTTTGAGATAAAAGGAATTTTGGAAAAAACTAGTTCATTTCAAATAAATGGAATTATTCTTATGGCTGAAGATGACTTGAAAGAAATTAGTGGAATTGATGATGAAATAGATTTGATTTTGGTTCAAGTTAACGATGAGAGAAGAATTGTTGAAACTGCTGAATCAATTGAAAAACGCATGCGTAAAAATAGAGATTTGGATGAAGGCGAAGAAGACTTTTCAGTTAATACTCCTTTGAAAAGCTTTGAAGCAGTGAATAATATTTTGAATATGATAAATGTAATATTTTTTGGAATTGCGTCGCTTTCTTTGATAATTGGAGGAATTGGTATTGCGAACACTATGTATACTTCAGTTCTTGAACGCACAAAAGAGATTGGAGTTATGAAGGCAATTGGCGCGAGAAATCGTGATGTGTTAGAAATATTTATTGTTGAATCTGGAGTTTTGGGATTCGTGGGAGGAAGTATTGGAGCCATAATAGGAATAGGATTGGCGTTTGGCGCGACTTATGTTGCAGGTGTTTTTCTTGGAAGTCTTGTGATTGAGGCACAGATTTCATTTGAGGTTATATTTTTTGCAATAGGCTTTGCCACACTTGTTGGTTTGATTGCTGGAGTGCTACCAGCGTTGCGGGCGTCTTGGCTTAAACCAGTGGAGGCATTGAAAAAATGAAATCGGAATATTTTATTTTGGCACTGGATAACTTAAGAAAACGCAAACTAAGAAGCGCACTGACAGTTTTAGGTATTGTGATTGCTGTCGTCTCAATTTTTGTGCTGATTAGTTTAACTTTAGGGTTGAAATTTGCGGTGACTGAACAGTTTAGAACGTTAGGTATGGACAAAATATTTATTTATCCGCGAGCAAGTCTTGCTGGTCCAGGAAGTGGTGGACCTGTTGAGTTGAGTATGAGTGATGTTAACGTCGTCGAAAAAGTTTCTGGCGTAAAAGATGTATCTTACAGTGTTGTGGCGCCTGCTAAAATAATTTTTGATGATGAAGTAAGGTTTTTCACCGTTATAGGATATCCATTTGGAAAGGCAGATATTTTTATTGAGTCAGGGGCTTATAAATTTGAAGAAGGACGCATGCTTAAGGAAGGAGATGAAGGTCATGTGATGATAGGGAGCCATTATAAACACAACCAATTATTTGACGAACCTGTTGGAACGAGAGACACTTTGAATATTCAAGGAAAATATTTTGAAGTGCAAGCTATACTTGAACCGATTGGAAATCCTGGAGATGATAGATTAATTTATATGTCTCTTGAAGATATGCGTGAACTTTTTAAAATTCAGAAAAGAATCGATTTTATCATTGTTCAAATTGAATCTGGACAAGATATAAAGCGAGTCGCTGAAAAAATAGAGAGAAAAATGTTTAACAGTCGCGACGTTGATGAGAAAACGCGCGATTTTACTATTCAAACTCCGGAAGAATTATTAGATAGTTTTTCTGGTGTGTTGAACCTAATCACTGGATTTTTGCTCGCGATTGCAGGAATTTCCCTTTTGGTTGGAGGAATTGGTATTGCGAACACTATGTATACTTCAGTTCTTGAACGCACAAAAGAGATTGGAGTTATGAAGGCAATTGGCGCGAGAAATCGTGACATCTCGTCAATTTTTATTTTAGAAGCGGGCTTTCTTGGAATGATTGGGGGGAGTTTGGGAGTTATTTTGGGTTGGATTATAGCCAAAGGAATTGAGTTTGTCGCAATCAATCAATTCGGAACAACTTTGCTCCAGACTCAAACGCCGCTGATTCTTTTTATTGGTTGCATAGGATTTGCTTTTGCATCGGGCATGATTTTTGGCGCATTACCTGCAATTCGCGCGGGAAAACTAATAGTTACGGATTCTTTGAGATATGATTGATATTGCAAATTTACACTGTACAATTTAAATTGATAAGTTAAATAATCTCAACAATAACTAAATATTTATATATCTGTGAATTCAAAAATTTGAAAAGAGATTATAAAATGGGAAAGTGTGTTTATTGCAAAGGGGAGATTGGTGACGATAGAGCTGTTGATGTCTGCAATAGATGTGGAGTCGGAGTCTGGGGGGAGAAAATGTTCCAAGCAATCCTAGATAATATGGGTAATGCGCGGGAAAAGGGAGATTTGTTCCAAGGTAGCGTTACTTCGTTGAAGAAATAAGTTTTCTACGTAAGCTTTTTAAAGGGGTCGTTGTAGGTATTATTTATGCTCACCAATAAAAGACTCAGACAAAAAGGAAAAATCTCCTTGCAAAAATATTTTCAGAAATTTAGCGAGGGTGACAACGTTGCGATTGTTAAAGATTTAACCGTGCAACGCCCCGGATTTCCAGGCAGAATACAAGGAAGAACTGGTCTTGTCGTCGGCAAACAAGGAAACTCATATGTTGTCGCGATAAATGATTTTGCACGAAGAAAAATTTACATAGTTAAACCAGTTCATCTGAAAAAAATAGGAGTCTAAATGATAATATCTATGAAACCTTTGTATTTAAGTGAAGTAAAAGAATTAGCGGGAGATTTGAGCGAGAAACCAGAGTTGAATGATTATCTTAAAGAATTTTGTAAAATAGATAAAAAGAAATCTGTGGAACTTGCGAAAGAGATTAATGGTTTGAACAATCCGAAGATGAAAGATGATTTATTGGTCAAGATAATTGACTTGCTTCCGAGAGATTCCGAAAGCGTGAATAAGATTTTCAATGATGTCTCGCTCGACGAGAAAGAAATTAACGATATTTTGGCAATCGTGAAGGAGTACTAATCCTATGATTAAAAAAGATGACTATGCGTATGTATTAGACTATTTACCAAACGGTTATCCGATGGAAGGAAATATGCGACCAGTTGTACAGTCTATCGGTGAAACATATCTTACTTTGCTCGAGCTTGCGCCAGTGCGGGGAGCGACGATTTCAATAAAGGAAAAGGTTTATATAGGTTCGGAAAAGAGAGACAAAATATATAACATCATCGGAAGACTTCATGTCGATAAGATGACTGAAACTGCTAAGATCCAACTGCAGGAGTTCGTCGCGAACTTTGTTGGGGAGCGTGAACAAGAATTTGTCAAGTTCTTTAATAACGCTCAAGCAATGAATACACGATTGCACCAACTTGAGCTCCTTCCCGGATTTGGACGAAAGCATACACAGGAAATTCTTAACGCACGAGCTGAAAAACAGTTTGAGTCTTTTGAAGATATTAAATTGCGGGTCAAAAGTGTCCCCGATCCAAAAAAAGCAATAGAGAAAAGGATCGTGGAAGAGCTTACGGAGAATCCGCGACAAAGATTATTTGCAAACTAAAATGGCAGAACCAAAGAAAAAAGAAATTAAGGAAACGAAACCTGCGAAGGAAGCAAAGCAACCGCGAGGTTCGAAGACTGAGGACCTATCTGTTGAACTAATACGTATCCATAGCAACGATATTCCAGGGAATAAAAATTTGTATGTGGGATTGACTTATATAAAAGGAATTTCTTGGGCGATTGCTAATGCTGTCTGTTTAAAATTAGGAATTGATAAATCTACAAAAATCTCGCAATTAACAAAGGAGCAAATAGACCAAATAGAAGCGATGTTGCAGAAGCCAAATTTTTATCCATTTATGGAAAACCGCCGAAGAGAATTTGAAACAGGCGAAACTAGGCACTTGTTTGGCAATGAACTCGATATTACTCATGAATTCGATATAAAACGAATGAAACAAATAAAAAGTTATAAAGGAATGAGACACGCACTCAGACAACCGGCAAGAGGACAGAGAACGAGAAGTCACTTCAGAACCACTGGAATCGCTGTTGGAGTAAAGAAAGGAAAAGGGAAGGCTAAATAAAAATGATACGCAAAAAAAATAGATTCTCGTGGCCAAGAAAATTATATGATAAAAATAGAATTGTTGCTGAAAATAAACTTCTTGAACAATATGGTTTGAAAAGCAAAAGAGAAATATGGAAAGCTGAAGCGAAAATTAAGTATTTCCGAGATCGTGCGAAGTTATTGATTACTGCTGATGCTGAAGAACAAAACAAATTTTTTGCGAAACTGAATAGCTTGGGATTACCGGTTAAGAATATTGCTGATGTGCTTGCACTAAATAAAGAAAATCTTTTACAAAGACGACTATCAACTATTGTTTGGAAAAAACAATTCGCGAATACGGCCAAGCAAGCAAGACAGATGATTGTACATAGAAAAGTTTCAGTTGGCGGACAAATTGTTGATGTGCCTAGTTTTATTGTTCCTGTTGACAAAGAAGCAACTATATTTGCTAAAAAGATAGCAATCGTTAAAAAGGATAAACAAAATCTCGAAGAGGACGTAGAATGACTGAAACTGCTAAGAGCGAAGTTATTGAAGAAATAAAAGAGCAAGAAATTATTGAAGAAAGTGAAAAGGAAGAGAAGCAAGAAGTTGTGCCAGCGATTGCGTATGTTTTTGGTTCGTATAATAATACACTTGTCCATATTACAGATTTAGCTGGAAGAACAATTACGAGAATAAGTGGTGGAATGGTTACTAAGCACAGTAGATTGAAAGCGAATCCTACGACAGCGATGTTCGTTGCTAAACGAGCTGCTGAAGTTGCGCGCGAGGCAGGAGTTACTGCTTTGTATATTCGAATGCGTGGAAAAACAAACGCGCCAGGAGTTGGACCAGGTGCACATGCAGCTGTAAAAACTCTCGGTAAAGAAGGTTTCAAGATTTTAGGTGTGCTCGATACTAACCGTGTTCCACGAGGCGGACCAAAGAAAAAAGGAGGTAAGCGTGGCCGACGCGTATAGCGTAGTTTTTAAAAGGCTTGTTTTTTATAAATTATCATGAAAATTATTTCAAAAAAACCTGAAAAAATAGTGCTACGCACTGAACTGAATTATAGTTTAATCAACTCAATTAGACGAAGTGCGGAAGAAATTCCAACGCTTGCTATTGATGAGGTTGAAATTTATAAGAATGATTCAGCACTTTATGATGAAGTTTTGGCTCATAGAATTGGATTGGTTCCTTTGCGTACAGAAGGTAAAATGGGTGTTAAAACGAGCGTAGATCTTAAAATGAAAAAGACTGGACCATGTACAGTTTACTCTGGAGATTTTAAAGGTGATGCGGAAATTGTTTATGATAAAATTCCTCTGACCATTCTTGAAAAAGAACAGGAAATTGAACTAATTGCCACGGCGACGATTGGAACAGGACTTTTACACACGAAATATGTTCCGGGTTTGATATATTATAAATTTTTATCGGAAGTCAAATCAGGAAATAGTAAGATTGATTCAATTGTTCAGACGGTACGTGGAGAATTAAATCCTGAGAAAAATGGAGCTAAGTGGATTTGTGATTTAACTGATGCACAGATGGATGAAATCCGAGCCATAGATGCTGAATCAATTGTTGATGGTAAAGAGTTGTTAGTTATTGTTGAGTCTTTCGGAATGATGGATGCAGATAAAATATTTACAAAAGCAATTGAGGTTTTGGAAGGTAACCTCGCAAAGTTCGAAGAATCACTAAATTAATATGGCTGCAAGTAATACAGTTATTGGGAGACGCATTCGTCAGAAAACAGATAGGTTTGTAGTTGAAACAATCCTTGCTGCGAAAAAACAGCCAAAGTGGAAAAATGTTGCACAGAGAATTTCTGGTTCAAGAAAAAAATATTTGGAAATGAATCTTAATGAGATTGATTCTAAAACTCGTGAGGGAGATATTGTAATTGTGGTGGGAAAGGTTCTTGGCGTAGGTAATTTAAGTAAAAAACTTAAAATTTGTGCGATGGCGTTCTCTGGCTCTGCGATTGCGAAGATTAAACAGAACAAGGGCGAAATAAGTAATATAGCTCAAGAGATAAAAATTAATCCTAAAGCGGAAGGTGTGAAAATATTATGAACTCGAAAATTGTTGACGGAGAAAATGCAATTCTGGGAAGAGTGGCAAGTTATTCTGCTAAACAAGCATTGATAGGGAATAAGGTCATTGTTGTTAACTGTGATAAAATTTTGCTTTCGGGTAGACGAATGCGAACAGTGGCAGATTATAAAATAACTCGTGCGCGAGGAGGACACTCCCAGAAAGGTCCTAAATTTCCAACTACTACTGCCATGATTGTCAAGCGAACAATAAGAGGTATGCTTTCGCATAAGGAAGGAAGAGGTGCGGCCGCTTTCAAAAAAATACGATGCTATGCTGATGTACCTAAGGAATTTATTGAGTCTAAAAAAGAAATTGTTGGAATCACAAAACGTGGAGAGATGACTATCAAAGACTTGAGTGAGGAATTAAGATGAAATCTGCAAAATTAATTTTTTCGGGTAAGAGAAAAACAGCTGTTGCGAAAGTGAGACTTACTGATGGAATCGGAAAAATAATTTATAATAATGTGCTTCTTGAAAACCTTAGATTTTTTCACAAGCTTGAGCTACTTGAACCAATCAGAATTTATGAAAAGGTTATGGGTAACTTGCCGTATGATATTTTAGTAAGTGTGCAAGGTAGTGGAAAAGAATCACAGATACAAGCCGCGCGACTTGCAATAGCTAAGGCATTCGTCACTGTTTCAAAAAATGCAGAATTGCGTGACGCTTACTTAAAGTATGACAAACACTTATTAGTTGCGGATGTAAGAAGAAAGGAACAAAGAAAACCTGGAGATTCTAAGGCAAGAGCAAAGAGACAGAAGTCTTACCGTTAAAGAAAAAATCAAAGATAAATTTGGGCAGGATTTAAATAAATTTTGTTTAGCTGAAAATAAGGTTAGATATTTAAATTTAAGTAATTAAATAAATCTATGAAAATATTAGTGAATTTTGTTTTTTACAAACATGTTGGTCATTTAATTGAAGCAATTATTCTTTGTAAGGGAATTTATAATACAAATAAAGATTGTGAAATACATTTAATTGTGAATAAAGATACTCCAATAGACTTAACAAGAGGGTGTCCTTGGATAAAAAAAACTTATCCTGTTGATCTTGAGGATGTATGGAAAAACGGGAAAAAAGCAAAATGCTATGAAGATATTCCAAAGAATTTCGATTATATTATTACAAATAATCTAATTCTAATGAAAGGATATGAAATGCGAAAGATTTCTGAAAAAGGAATGATTAAACATTTAAAAATATCTAATACTTTATTTAACTCTGAATATGGAAATGGAAAACTTTTCCCAAAGAAGATATTTCCAGATGGATTAAATCTAGATGATGAGTCACATGTGCGGTTAAAAATTCCTAGGAAATCGAATTTTTCAAAAAAAGTTAATTTTGGTCAAAAAAATATTTGTGTTCTTTTAGGAGGATCTAAAAATCCGGCATTTTATCCTGAATTAAAGACTTGGAAGATGATATTTGTAGAGATTTTCAGCCATTTTCCAGATGCTAAAATTTTTATTACGGGGGTTACAAATGTAAAAATGGGACAGACAAGCACACAGGCCTATGAAATAGAAAAAATAAGAAAATTATCTAAAATTTTTAAGAATCTAGAGGTTCTCTATGACATTGGACTATGGAATCAGGTGAGATTAATAAAAACCTGTGACGTTTTAATCTCGCCACATAGCGGTTTTTCTTTTATTGCACCGCTTGTTGGGACTCCATGGATTGAAATTGCGGGTGGTAATTGGCCATCCTATTTATTTAATGAAGTTCCATTTTATTCTGTTATGCCCCATGAACCTAAATATCCCTATTATGGAAAATTAACTGTTTCAAGAACAAAAAATATAATTCCTTCAATGAGATTTGATGCATTGTATAAGAAAATACCCGAGATTATTCATGCCCTTGATTTGATTTTCACAAAAAAATTATCCTATAAAAAAGCAATAGAAATTCATAAATCAAACATAAAAAAAAGCAAAACAAAACTTAAAGAAATTCCAACTCACCCCTATGTAATTTAGTTCTACTTGGTTAGGATAGACTAGAATAAATTATCCATTAATAAAAAAGTGAGGACACATTATCAATAATTTTTTGTTTATTCAAAGAGTTACAAAACTTTTTAAAGAAGACAAATATTTCAGATATGTAGAGGTTTGATGGAAAGTATTGAAAAATTAAAGACTGAGCTGAAATTGAGAGGTTTTTCTCCACTGACTGTTAGAAATTATTCTTTTTTTGCTGAAAAATTTTTGAAAAGTGCAAATAAATCTACTGAACAATTAAGTCAAGAAGATGCTAAAAAATATCTTGCTACGCTTTATGATTCAAAATCGAAGAACACCATCATGCTTGCAGCTGCTTCATTGAAATTTTTCTTCCAAGATGTTTTGAAAAAGGAATTTAACGATGTGAAAATTCCAAAGAAAGATAAAAAATTACCAGAGGTTTTGACAAAAGATGAAGTTTTGAAGATGATAAACTACTCGGAGACGCATAAATCTCGCTTGATTTTATCGCTGTTGTATTCGTCCGGTCTTCGTGTGTCGGAACTTGTGCGTCTGAAACCTTCAGATATCAACTTTAATGAAAATATTGGATGGGTGCGTGGTGGAAAGGGAGCGAAGGACAGAATATTCACTTTGTCACCCGGACTTGCTGGAGAACTACAAGAACACCTTCGAAAAAATAAAGAGACGAAATATTTGTTTTCAGCAGATAATCCATTAACTACTCGCAACGTGCAGAAAATTGTGAAACACATCAGACAACGATCTGAAATTCAGAAGCGCGTAACTCCCCATACCTTGCGCCACTCATTCGCAACACATCTGCTTGAAGCTGGAACAGATATAAGAATGATTCAGGCTTTACTAGGACATTCTTCGCTGAATACTACTCAAATTTATACTCATATTTCCTCGGATCAGATAAAGAAGATTGCGAATCCATTAGATAGTTTGTTTGGAAAACAATAATTGTTTTAAATATGAAAATCTGATAATTTTATGGGTGATACATTGAGGGAAATTGAAATTTCCACAAATGGATTTTTTCTTCTTCTGATTAATGGACGTGATGGCAGTAAAATAAAATTAGCTAAGAATGAATGTGTTCCAGTTGGTGCCCCCAGAATAATAAATGATATTTCTCGAGCTTTGGAAGACGCACCAGAGAATTCTCAAGCATATATCTTAGGACCCCAATATCCGCGAACGGACTTGCATGGACACATATTGCAGGCAATTCAATTTTATCATATTGAAGGAGATATTTGAAATTTGACGAAAAACATTTTAATCCATAAAATATACTAAATTATGCTCGCTCGTGAAGATTGCTATGGATCTGAAGAAGATTTACCTAAAAGAGAACTATATTTGAGTAAAAATCCTTGGGAAGAATATGAAACGATGAAAAGGCAGTTAAGAGAAGAATTATTGGAGTGCAGAGGATATGAATTGAGAATTAAGGAAATAGTTGACTTTCTTGAAATTTAAACGAACTTAATTACTCTGCTGAAAATTGTTGGTTTTGATTAAATAGTTTAGCTTGAATAAACCGAACTTCTTTCTGTTTTCTACTATCGTTGGAAGTTTTAAGCAATGACTGAAAGATTTAGCTTGTGATTTAGAGATACAGAGTCTGTTAAAATTAACAAGATTTGAAGTTTAATCCCTTATGACTAACTTATGGAGGCTCCCAAAATTATATGTTTTGAGTTGAAATTAGGTAATTTCGTGTATCTTTTTTACAAAACTTCCAAATGTTCGCTTTAATTGGGTTTTATGCCCTGAAAGGTTCTGTTAATGTATCTTGTGCGAACTCTTGAGATTGCCTTATAATATCATAAAAACCATAAGAAATCCTACCTTGATGATAAAAATGAAGAATCTGATTAAAAATCACCAAAAAAACTTCCTTTTTCTTTTAATGTAATAAATATAATAATTTGTCTGATTCTTGGACAAATTGATTAAAAAAGTATTCTTTCAGACATTGAATACACCCCATATTCATAATTGAATTAAATTATTTAATTTAATAATTCTTTAGTTATTGTTTGGGGTCGGCGCAGTTCGGCCCTGCGGGCCTCACTCTATTGAAGTAATTGTTTCTTGGATATCTGGGCCATAAGGAATTAAATTTTGAGGAATTAAACGAACTACTGGCTTGTGCTGGAAGTTTTAATTAAAGAGCATAAGCTTTAGCTTAGTGAAAACTTCTGAAAGAACTGATTTATTGGTTATTGAACTAAATGTTTTTATTACTAAAGACTTGTCTAATTTGAAAAGTTGATTACCGCGACTTATTGAGCCTATCTTTAATGAACTATTGTAGTCTTTTTGAGAGAGCACGAGGTTTCATAATTATAGAGATTAGATTTTTTGTAGTTATTTGTGCAATTAAAATATCCTCCTCTGGCCAGTCTTTGAGTACTAATGCTGGACGCGGGTTTAGGGAGGATAAATCTGAAAAATGAAAATTGGCTAAAAATAGATTTGATTTGTTAAACTTCATCTTGTAAGTATGCGAATACCTTCTCGTCCTGAGGATTCAACCAATTACAAGCCAGAACTTTTTCAGAAAGTAAGGTTGTTTCACAGATAATTTTTTGAGGTTTTTAAGATGATTTCACCACATTTTCTATTTACTAAGGCTTATCTCTTTATTTTAAATCTCCTCTTAATTCTAAAAGGATTACTATTTGACCTCTGGAACTTACTCTTAGTATATCTATTTGATCCATTAAAATGCATCTTATTTAGGAGTTATTGTTTGGGGTCGGCGCAGTTCGGCCCTGCGGGCCTCACTCTATTGAAGTAATTGTTTCTTGGATAAGCAATTCATAGAATCTAACCCTTTGAGTTGCTAAAAAATTCTGCAAAGATAATAGTTTAAACAAGAATTTCTTGTTGAGGGGTTTAAGTTTGTTGGATTAGATATAAAAATTAACTATTAAACAGGTGTTCAAATTATTTATCGTCGGTAAATTTGACATTTGATTATTTTTAAACAGGTGTTTTTGTGGATAAATGGAGCGTTTAGAGGTGTTTAAACAGGTGTTTGTTTAGAGGTTTAGGGTGTTTATTAGGTGTTTAGAGGTGTTTGTTTTTACTACTTTTATAGATATAAATACGTAAGATTTATATACTAATATCCTCTATAATCTGATATGTTTTGGATGTTTTTAGGTAAAAAAGAAGTCGCTAAATTAGAACAAGAAACTAGGAAGAGTTTTTCTGAGGTTAAAAAAGACTTTGAGAGTGTTGGAAAGTGGATTAAACACCTTAACAACAGCGACAAACAGCTGTTTGACTTAATTTCTGATATAAAAAGGGAAATAGCGTCTATAAAAGATGACCTTGAGGGAGTGAAAGAAGCTGTGTCTCTTACAAATTTAGCTCAAGAACATGAACAGGTGTTCAAAAAAACGCCTGTTTTAAACAAACAGGAACCTGTTTTTAGTGTTGAAGAACCTGTTCAAACAGCTGTTCAAACAGGTAATTTTTATGATATTTTGAAAGGATTAAGTAGCAATGAACGATTAATCATTTTTACACTGATGAACTCAGAAATGAAGCTGAGTTATGAGGATATTGCGAGACTTTTAGGAAAAGAGAGAGCTACAATAAGAGGACAAATAAATGCAATAAAACAGAAAAATGAGGGTTTGATCCAAGAGTTAACCGAACCAAATGGAAAGAAAAGAGTATTTGTGAGTGAAGAAGTTCGCAACAAACTCGAAAAATATGCAAAAGTGAGAGTTAAAGATAAGCAAAAATACAAGAAATTACCTAAGGAGGGAATAATTTAATGAAAAAAGTGAGAGATGTTGGAAAATGTTGGAAAATCTCCCTAAAAGAGAGAAATTTTTTGATAAAAAATTTAGGAAAAAAGACCTAAAAGTGAGGATGTTTTGCCTGATGGAGCGCATCACATCTGATTAGGTAAAAGTAAGAGTTAAAAGATTATCAAACATTAAGGCTTAAACCCCTAAAAATTTGAAGTTTTAGACTTTTTTGAAAAGTTAGCTGGGCTTGTAGACATATATTCGGTATAACGATTAAAGATTTCTTAATTGGGTAATTGTTTGTAAAGAGGTAATGCGTTTAAGATCTAATGGAATCGAAAGTGTAATTTTTTTATTAGATTCTTTTGATTTGAGGAGGGGAATTTCTTTTTTTAGAATTTTATGGATATAATCTCGGATTGAGATTTCAGTAAGATTTAGCTTTTGAGATAATAAGGCATAATCGACGACAAACCCTTGTTCTTCCAACTGATAAATTGTTGAAAAGACGATCATTTCTTGTTCTGTTAGACGTTTAAATTTTAAACGAACTTCTTTTTTTAAATCGTCAAGTGAGGAGAGAACTTCTGAGACTTTTTGGATATTGCTAAATGTCCTGTCTATTTGTTTAAACGAACTTCTTTCTAGTGTTGGAGTGGAAATAGGGGGGTGTTGGTTGGTTTGTTTGTTTGTTGGTTGGTTTGTTGGAACCCCTTCATTTCTTGTGGAGAACGGCAAAATTAGAGGTTTTAAGGCTTCTTCTTGGGATTGAGATGTTGGAAAGAAGTGTTGGTTGGTTGACGTTTCCTGTTTGTTTGTTTGTTGGATTTTGAGATCGCTTAACAATTGTTTGATAACTTCTATTTCTTGAGCTAAGTATTCGATATCTTGTCGGACTCTTTGAAATGATTCTTTGAGAAGATCCATGAATTTTAAAGAAATTGTGACGTTTTAAAGATTTATGTGCTTTTTATAAGCTTCAAATGCTGCGTTGGACAGACGCCAGCGCGCCCAACGTTGGTAGTCTTGGCCTTGAGGACCTTTAGTTATTTTGACCACGAGTTTGTTTGATTCTAATTCTTGAAGTAGGGTTTTTGTAAATTCTTCATCGCGAGCTATTTCTTGAGCGACTTTATTTGTAAATTGAGACTCGGGAGAATATTGGTATAATTGTGCGAGAATTTGTTCTGCGATTTTTGAACGTTTTTTCTTGGATATTTTAGGCATGATAATTTGATAAGGTCAAAGTTTTTATAGTTTAGGCTTGCTGTGAAAATTTAGCTATGGTTATAGACAAATTAGTTAGTTTTGCTGAAGCGCGTACGCGAGGAGATGTTGAGCGAATGCTCTGTCCTTTGGTAAAGGAATGGTTTTTTTCAAGGTTTGAAGATTTTAGCTTGACACAAATTTATGGAGTTGGACCGATTCATGAACGAAAGAATATACTCATTTCAGCACCAACTGGTGGAACTAAAACACTTACGGCGTTCTTAGGAATTTTGAATTATTTAGTGGAACTTGCCTTGCGTAAAGAGTTAGAGGACAAAATTTATGCAGTCTACACCTCTCCACTTAAAGCATTGACTAATGATATTTTCGTGAATCTTGAAACTCCTCTACGCGAAATTAAAGAGATTGCTGTGAATAAAAATATTCTGATGCAAGATATTCGTGTTGGCTTGCGCACGGGAGACACAACTGTTTCTGAAAGAGCCAAGATGGCTCGAAAGGTACCCCATATTTTTGTGACCACACCCGAAAGTTTGGCAATTATTTTGACTGCACCTAAATTTTCCGAGAATTTGAAGGCGCTGGAATTTGTTGTTGTTGATGAGATTCATGCTTTGGCGAATAAGCGAGGGACATATCTTAGTTTGACACTTGAAAGATTGCAAGAGTTTAGTGTTATTTCTCCTGTGAGAATTGGATTGAGTGCGACAATTGCTCCAATTGAGGAGATTGCGAAATTCTTAGTTGGGACTGAGAGAGAATGTTTGATTGCGCAAGTGCCATTGGTAAAGGAAGTTGAAATTGAATTGATAAGTCCAGGAGAAGAGTTACTTACTCTTGAAACTGGAGAAAATCAGAAGAGACTTTACCATATATTAGATGATTTAATACAAAATCATAAAACAACATTAATATTTACAAATACGAGAAATGCTACTGAACGAGTGATTCATTATCTAGACTTACATTTTCCTGGAAAATATGCGGGACTTATTGGAGCACACCATAGTTCTATGAGTAAAGAACAAAGATTTATGATAGAGGAACGACTTCGCAAAGGAGAGTTGAGAGCTGTCGTTTCTTCAACTTCGCTGGAACTTGGAATTGATATTGGGAGCATTGACTTAGTTGTTTTGTTAAGATCTCCGAAGGGTGTTGCTCGTGCGTTACAAAGAATTGGGCGTGCCGGACATCAGTTACATTCTAATCCGAAAGGGAAATTTATTGTTATGGATAGAGATGATTTGGTTGAATGTGTAATATTAATGAAACAGATGATTGAGAAAAAGATTGACAGAGTTGAAATTCCAAGAAATGCGCTCGATGTCTTGTCGCAACAGATTTATGGAATGGCAATAGCTAAAATCTGGAAAGCTGAATCTATGCTTAAACTAATTCGAAAGAGTTATTGTTATAGGGATTTGAGCAAAGAGGATTTTTTTAATGTGATTAGTTATCTTGCTGGAGAATATAGTCTTGAGCACAGACATGTTTACGCGAAAATTTGGTATGATTCGTCTACGGGAGAGATTGGGAAACGAGGAAAGCTTGCGAGGCTGATTTACTTAACTAATATTGGAACGATTCCAGAAGAGGGTTTTGTCAGTGTTGTTGTGAATTCTCCTGTGGAAATGAAAGGGTCTATCGTTGGAAGCATTGATGAATCATTTCTTGAGAAGTTGAAAAAGGGAGATATTTTTGTTTTAGGTGGTGCGAAATATCAATTTATACATAGTAAAGGTATGAAGGTGTATGTTATTGCTAATGTAAGCAGACAACCAACAATACCGAGTTGGTTTTCGGAACAGTTGCCTTTGAGTTTTGAGGTTGCATCGGAAATTGCACATTTCAGAGGACTCGTTAATGAAAGAATACGAAATTCTCCTAAATGTATTAAATTTATTCAAGACTATACTTATTGTTCTCTTGAAACAGCTAGACAGATTTATGCTTATTTCCTTGAGCAAGCAAATTTTTCAGATATACCGAGCGATAAACTTTTAGTGATTGAGCAGTTCAGACAAGATAAAGAATATATTTTATTTCATTCTATGTTTGGTAGGCGAGTAAATGATGCGCTATCGAGAGCTTACGCTTATGTTGCTGCCGCATTGCGTGGTCGAGATGTTGAAGTTGGAATAAATGATAACGGTTTTTTCATTACTGGGGAGAATTTGGATTTAAATAAAATTTTGAAGGGTGTCGGATCTAAAGAGCTTAGAAAAATTCTTGATGAAGCTATTGAGAAGACAGATGTTCTGCGAAGAAGATTTAGACATTGTGCAGCGCGTTCGCTAATGATATTGCGGAATTATAAGGGTCGGTCAAAGAGTGTTGGAAAACAACAAATGCATTCACACTTTTTGCTGAGTGCAGTTAAAGAAATAAATAAAGATTTTCCAATTTTGCGCGAGGCCAGACGTGAAGTTCTAGAAGATTTGATGGATGTTTCGAGAGCGAGCGATATTGTTAAAGATGTTGAAGATGGAAGAATTAAATTAAAGATTGTTAAGACTGTAATGGTCTCTCCATTTGGACTTAATTTATTGACTCAGAGTCATGCCGATTTTATTAAAATTGAAGATAAGATTGCGTTTTTGAAGAGAATGCACGAACTACATTTAAAAATCATTCAAGGAAAATGAAAATAAAATATATTGGAAAGTGTTTGCTGATTGAAGATTGTGAAGAACGCATTCTTGTAATAGGAGACTTGCATTTAGGGTATGGGGGGTTTTTGAGATCTTCTGGAGTGATGATACCTGTAAAAGTTTATGAGAAATGTGTAAAAGATTTTGAAGAGATTATTGATTCTTCAGTTGTTGGAGGAAAAGTAGATAAAATAATTTGTTTAGGTGATTTGAAACATGAGTTTGGTGCTATTTTATATGAAGAGTGGCGAGATATTGAAAATTTTCTGAAAATTTTACAGAAGAAGTGTAAAGAATTGATAATAATTGAGGGAAATCACGACAAAATACTTTTTCCAATTTTACGGAAACTGGATATTGAAGGGAAAGACTATTATTTATGGAAAGAATTTGCGTTTTTACATGGTGATAGAGATATTGAAAAAATTTATAATAAATTTATTAAATATTGGATTTTGGGGCATGGGCATCCGGCAGTCACACTTTACGATGAATTTAAAAAAGAAAATTATAAATGTTTTCTCACTGGACGATTTCGCAAACAGAAAGTTATTATTGTTCCGAGTTTTTTCCCTTTGATTGAAGGAACCGATCCGCGAGATTTTGAATTAGGATTTTTTTGGAATTTTAATTTTGAAAATTTTAATGTTAAAATTGTTGGAGAAAATTTGAAATTGTTAGATTTTGGAAAATTAAAGGATTTGTGAATTAAATTATTATTGGGGTGTTTGTTGTTGATTACGAATTTGTGGGAAAGGAATATGTGGAGAAAGATTTACTTCATCTTCTAATTGAAGAGCTTTTACTGAACATTTTTTCAAAATAATATTGTATAAACCTAACGCTTTATCTTTGGGAATTTCTTTAGTTTTCCAAGATTTTAGGAATTCCTTTGATTCATCTTTTGAGACCATCAATAATATACTTCCTTGAATTAATACTTCGTTTTTGTCCTGTGACTCTTTTTTCTCGCTGTCTTTATAGGAGATTATAAATTTAAAAGATATTTTTAACGCTTCGTTGTCTTTTAAGACGTCAATTTTTGCTTTTTCGATATTTGTAAAGAGAATATCTGTACTTATTGCTATGTGTTTGAAATCAAATGCTTTTTTTGCGTGAATTTCCTCGATATTAAAACCAATAATTTTCATAATTCTTTTTGTTAGAAAGGGTTTTTAAATATTGTTGTTGGACACTAAAGAATATCTTCTTCTGAGACTACGACGAAATCTGCAACTGCAATTATTGAATTAAAAGGTACTACTGTTTCTTTGCTTGAACTTGTTTCTAAGTTAAGACTCTTTGTGTAAGGTGTTTGCTCTTTCAAAAGAAGTTGTATTAATTCGCCTGTGCGTGTTTCAAAAGTTATGTCTTTGACAACACCAAGGCGCTTGCCCTCTTTTGTAACGACTGGTTTATTTAGAAACTCTCTCAATGGTTTTTTATCTATTGGCATGATTGTTGTTAATTTGTTAAGTATATAAAGATTATTATAATATTGATTATTGTTTAGAGAATATTATTATTTATTGTTTTAAATTTATAGATTTGATGATTTATGAAATTTTATAAGATCAATATTATTTAATTATGAAGTTCGGTTAAGTTAATTAAATAAATTTTGAAATTAATATATTTATTGAGTTTTTAGGAGGTTGGTTTCGATTAATCTTAATTTTTAATTTCTTGACCCTGTGTCCCCTTGATTTCTTCTGGAAATAAGAGAAGGGTTTAAAAGAAGATTTTT
>SXGT01879663.1_pt1 | contig 46802 bp, 45 predicted proteins | sample 3176221 | NCBI WGS metagenome assembly SXGT01 (sample SAMN11356862, study PRJNA531348) | freshwater metagenome | isolation source: freshwater sample F1-120 | place: China: Fuxian Lake, Yuxi | collected 2017-12-25 | reverse complement strand
GCGTCGACGAGGCGGGGCCAACCATGCAAACGGAACAAGGCCCGCGCTATCAGCTCTACCAGGTGGGATACGGCGTTCTCTACACACCGGGTGTAGATGCTTACCTATCATTCCGGCCCGGCGAAAACGGGTCTCCGCCTACATTGATTTGGACGTCGGTCTTCGCTGTCTCTGAGGGACGGCGACTGGCGTGAACCGGCGAAAGCCCGCCGAATTGTCGGCAGGGGCGTGAGCGTCAGGAATTGAGGGCGACCTCAACGGGTCGATGCAACACACTCACTAAATCGCTCTGCGGGGGGTGAGGCGGCGCGCGATCCGGTTGAGCTCTGCTTGCGGTGGCCAGAGCGAGTTGCAGTGGGTGAGGGTGTGCTCTTATGCTCAGTTCGTTGTAATCGCGGCTAGCTGCACCAGAAGCTGGACGGGGAAGGGGATCGCCTGTGTCCGCCCGAAGGTTGGCGACTATCGTCAGTGTTGACGTTGCGGGGTATTCGGCGCTCGTCGAAGCAGATGAGGCGCGTACCACAGCGCAGATCGCGGAGCTTCGAGCTCATATCGATCAGGTCGCGATGGCTTGTAGCGGCCGCGTCTTCAGCAGCGCTGGCGACGGCTTTATGCTTGAGTTCGGCTCAAGCGCTGAGGCGGTTGAGGCGATGCTTCGACTGGCTACTGAGTGCGAGCCAAAGGTACGTATCGGCGCCCATCTGGGTGACGTCGTTATCCAGGCGGACGGAGATCTACTTGGCCACGGGGTCAACGTCGCAGCTCGGCTGATGGCGCTCGCTGCACCTGGCGGGATAGTTATCTCATCCGATGTGAGGCGCACTATTCGTGGTCCTCTCGCTGCGCGGTTTGTTTCGCGTGGCACGGTTCGTCTCGAGAAGATGAGCGAGTCGATCGAAATATTCGATTACGGCGAAGGCCCAGTTCCACAAGGGGGCCCGGACACGACCCATCCGCGTAGGGTCCTCATCGGCGGCATGGTGGCGTTAATGGTAATCGCTGCGACGCTGGCCTTGATGCAGTTTGGGGGGGCGATCGAGAGACAAGAGGCGTCCATCGCAGTAATGGCCTTTGCGGATCTAAGCGTTGACCGGGACCAAGAATACTTTGCTGATGGAATTTCCGAAGAGATCCTGAACGCGCTTGCCCGTGTGGACGGCTTGCATGTAGCTGGCCGAACTTCATCCTTCTCGTTTAAGGGCCAAAACACGGACGCACGCGAAGTCGGCGCAAGGCTCAGCGTGGCGCACCTTCTGGAGGGCAGCGTTCGCCGTGATGGCGCGCGGGTTCGGATCACAGCGCAACTCGTACGAGTAGAAGACGGAATGAACGTATGGTCCCGCGCATACGACAGGGAATTGATAGATATTCTTACGGTTCAACAGGAAATTGCCAACGAGATCGTGTCCGAACTCCAAGTCCCTTTGGGCCAGCGCACGAACTTTGGCGGCGCCCGTTCAACGCACGTGGAAGCGTACGACGCTTACTTGCGGGGACGTTCGTTGCTCTGGAGTCGGACGGATGTGGCGGAGGCGGCGAGACAGCTCGAACGTGCAGTTGAGCTTGATCCGGAATTTGCCGCGGCGTGGGCTGCGCTTGCCGACGCTTACATCGCCGTTCCGGGGTGGCTTGATGAATACGAGGGAATCCGGCCGGTTCCCGCCGTGTTTCAGCGACGTGCAGAGGGCGCTGCGCTCCGAGCACTCGAACTCGATCCGAACATTGCCGCGACCTATCACGCGCTTTCTGTGGTTTACCGCGACCGTTGGCAGTGGGCGCGTGCGGAGCAAGCCATAGACAGAGCTATCGAGATTGAGCCTGGGTCGCCTTATTTGTGGGAAGACCGACAGGAATTCCTTGAGAATGTTGGCAGGTGGCGAGATTCAGCGGAAGCGATTGAAGCAGCGGTGCGGATCGACCCGCTCAATCCCTTCTATCAGGCCATTCATGGCATAGCGTACTGGCACCTGCGCGACTATGGGCGCGCGGAGGCGGCCATGCGACGCGCGCTAGAGGTTAACCCCGACTTGCAGGGTTTCCAGATCGAGTACGTCGCGATCCTTGTTGACGCGGGACGGAGCGACGAGGCGCTTTCGTATCTCCGCGATTGCAGTGTGTGTGATGAGACGGCGTCAGCGTTCATGCAGCGCGCGATTGAGCACGCTCGTACTCGGACGGGTGCGTTCGACTACGGGGACGAATTGCAGTCGACGTTCGGAGACTATGTTTTCCGGGGCTTAGTGGGTGGCGATGAACTTGTGCTGGCGCGACTTGAGGAGGTTGCCGCTGCCGGGGAGTTGGTTCCCCTCGCAATCAACAATAGAGCGATCGCTTCGGTTCGTGACACTGAACGCTACAGAGCTTTGGTGCGTGCGACTGGCCTCGAAGACTATTGGCGAGCCAATGGCTGGCCTAGTTTCTGCCGCCCGATCGGCGCAGGGGACTTCCGCTGTCGCGAGTAACTCCAACACACTCCGGGACCGATCATGCGGGAACGGTAGCTGTTGATCGGCCCCGCCGTCTGGCAATGATGGCCCAGAGGCGGCGTTTCGAGACTATGTTGGAGCTATCAAGTTCGGGGGCTGGCGATGCCACACGCTGACGTGCGTCTGCGAAAATAGGACCTGAGAGGGGGCATTATGATCCTGCGCCCCGCGCCCGCTCAGTTTCCCTAATGTCAGCACGATATTGACGCCTTACTTGGTCGCGAGACGGAGTGGAGATATGAACGCGAAAGACTTCGTGCGGCTGTGAGCTTTCGTCTGTTCGAGGCGGCAGCGCGACTGCGGTTCTCGCGCAAGGCAGATCCATATTAGGCGATAGCGTTAAATCAAATAACTACCCAACAGCACAATGACGCTAACCCCCGTTGCGGTGACGGCGGCTCCGACACGCGCGACGATGTGATCCAACGGCCCCGAGAGCGCGCGCACGTGAAAGAAGGCCATCCAAATGGCCACCAAGGTCGCCATGGCCGGCTCGAAAACTCCGTTCTCTCCTCCAGAGCCGACGAGGGTCGAGATGGGTTCACCTGCGATGACCACGCACACCACGCCAAACAGCGCATAAAGGCCGGCTCGCACTGATGATTGGAGAGTGCGCCTCTGCAGCCGCCAGATGACGGCGGAGACCAAGAAAACCAAACCCAGGCAAATCGCAGCAAAGAACAATGGCGCGATGAGAGCGACAGCTCTCCAGAGTTGACCTTCTGTTGTGGCGGCAAGCACATTCTCTCCGAGTGCGATCATCGCTCCGTCTGCTTGTGAGAACGAGGCAAAGACCAGAATCGAAAGGAAGCCGAAGGCGAACAGTGGGCCCGGCGCGAGGACCACGCCGCGGTGGCCTTCATCCTGGATGTCATCTATCTGCGCCGCGAGCAGGTTTGGTCTCATCAGGATTGTAGCTAAGGGGCAAGGAGGAGCGCCGCCATAGCGACCTGGGTCAACGTCCCGTCGATCACCCCAAGTGTTCGCCGGCCTTGGCCAGTTTCATCCCCAAGCAAATTCCGTTTCCCCAATTGCCCGACCATCTGAGCGCACCTGAGACAGTACGCCAGCGGTTTCATGCCGCAAGAGCGCCGCCGTGATTGATCGTCCTATTGGCTGCGGTTGCGTCAAACCAACGTTTGCCGCGTGACGCGAACTTGGGCGCGATGGAGGGCGGCTGACCCATCGCGTGACCTCAGCGCGCGACGCTGGCGATAACAGCGCACCGGGCTCGTTGCATAAGGTCGGCGCCTCGTTCTTGAGCCTATCTTGCCGAGGCGCCTTCTTGGCTTGCCTGCGTCGCCGCCAGAGCGGCGCATAAATTGATTTGGTTTGTGCTCGTCAGTCTTCGTTGCACGAGTTCTTGGACGGTGCGTTCTGGAATCGAAGAGAGCCCCCCGTCTGGTCCCCCAAAGAGCATAACACACTCGCGCTGGATGAAGGCGTTCAAGTCGATACGTACTCCCGGCGCCACGAAGAGCTCGCTTGCCGTTGTCAGGAAGACGCCATCCGTGGCAGCGTTGTGCAGTACCCGTGCGCCGCGAAAAGTACCCGAGAGCTCAAGTATGCGGCGTGTGCCCCTTGGTTGTTCTTGCGCTGTCGCCACATAGACGACGCCTTGATCATCTACTTGCAACTCGAATGCCGTGGCGTAGTTGCCCGCGAAGTCGATGATTTGAGGGCGAGCGCTCTCAAAATTGCAACCGTCAGAGTTTTGTATTGCAGCGGCTATTTGTTGCGCAGAGGGCGCGACTTGTAGCTGCGAGACGCGGAACAAAAACGCACTATCGTATCTTTCGTCGAGACCGCTAAAACCTGCCGTTAGACACAGTTCTTGGTTAGTCGACGTCAATCTGACGAATTGCAGACGGCCCAGAGGCTGCTCACTGGAATCTTCGCGGAGCAAACCTAGAACGCGACGTCTCGCGGCAGATTCAAAAGTTGAGGACTCCGAGATCCAGCGAGCCGATTGCCCAGAGAGCGCAACCTGTTCGCTCGTCATGACGACGGTGAAATCCTGTTGTCGGCTGAGTGACGCCTCCGGCGCAGGTCTGAGCTGAAACTGGGCGAACCGAGCGCGACTGTTGTAGTCGTAAATGAGCAGTTCGCCCGCAGTATCCAGCATCGCTATGTGGCCTGTATGGGTCTGCGCCCAAACTGCGCGTCGCGAGCCCGTCGGAATCGGGACAGGCGTCAGCCTATCAGACCCTAGATCGAAGACGGCGACTCCGCCGCCCATCGCCACTGCGACCATTCTTGCGTTCGGGGAGAACCAAGTCGCATTCAATCGCGCGTTCATTGAGCGGCGCCACAAGCGATCGCCTGCACCGGTCGCGCTTTCGCCTGCGGCTGTCAGGGCTGAGATCGATGCGTAGGATGCGCGAGCGAACGTGCGACTTCGCGCCTGTTCGGACCAGAGACCGCTTCCGGAAGCCACGCCGGCCACAATCAACCTACGCGACGCTGCAATCTCGATGTAAGCGCGGCACACGTCCTGACCACAGCCGTACATCGGCACGACATCGAAACGCGCTATCCGACGAGACGTCAAAATGTCGAAGACTTCGCCGAAGTTTGAAACGACGAAACCGTTGCGCTCCGACTGATCGAAGCGAGGTCGAAAATCCTCGTCTTCGTAGGGGTCGGGATTGGGACCAAAAATCCCGGGCCTCAGTGCGTATTCACGCAACAGCTCGCCGTCGGGGAGGCGGTAGGTTCGCGACAGCGCAGCGTTACGATCGAAAGCGACGATGTTGGTCGCTGATGCGAAGGCGATGTCTTGCACTTCTCCTACGTCTGGTCCTCGGCGTGGGACGCCCACGAGTCCGCTGGCGCTGATTGAATGCCACCATATTGTTGATCCGCACAAGAATGCTGCCGCTTCGCCTCGCAGCGAGAGCGCCACGTCAGACAAATTTTCTCCGCGCGGGCAACGAAATTGACCCAATAATTGTGTGTCTCCCGGGCGATAGAGCGTGGCCGACGATCCTGTTGAGACCAAGAGCAGTCCCGAATCGGCGATCTCTACACGCTCCGGCGCCACGCCTACGAACCCGACCGGCGCACCGCGATCATTGATGGCGAGTTGAAACAATTCCTCCCAGGAGCTGCCATCGCCTGGTTCCGCCGCGAGGTAACGGCCTGCAAGCACCAACGCCAGCGCGCCTTCGGCTTTGTTGTCCTCTAGGCCACGACGCACGAGGTTGGGTATCGTTCCAATCAATGAGGCTTCTGCACGAGTCCGTTGCTCAAGGGCCTGTCGCTCAGTGTCGGTCAAATCTGACTGAGTACGCTCCAGCTCAGCATTCCGACTTTCCAGCGATCTCGATTGATTAAATGCGTCAATGCCAAACCAGATGGCGGCCATACCTGCGACGCATGCCACGATTGCGATGCAAGCGAGAACCAGCCGGTCCCGACGCTCGCGTCGACGGCTTTCTGCGAGGAATTCCAGCAGGGCTGGGCCTGTGTTCTCCGCATCGCGGGGGCGATGGCTAATCCATTCATCCGCCTCCTTGATGGCGCCGGCGCGCAGAAGTTGATCGGTTGGCCGGCCAGAATGTGTCCACTTTTGCGCCAGGCGCGCGAAATGCGCACCCCGCCTGATCCATTCGATGTCGCGGTCGAGTTCCCGCATTAAGGCTTGCTGTGTCCTGACGTCGTCAAAAGCGTGAGCTGAGCTGAAATCCAGTCCAACATTGAGCGCACGCAGTCGCTCTGGCGCCGCGTTGAAGTCAATGGGTGCGACGAGTGCTGGAACAATGCGCTTACCTAATCTGCGAGAATGGGCGATCTCGTCATCGCAGATCTTGCTTGCAGCGCTATGCGGCGACACCAGGAATACAACTACATCACTCGCCGCAATCATCATCTGCAGCGCGCGCCACCATTCGTCCTGCGCTGTCAAGTGGTGATCAGGATCGTCACTCTGACGGCTCGATTGATCGTAGATTGTGCGGTAGCCAGATTTCTCGAGCAAAGCCGCTAGCGAAACAACAAAAGCACTGTCCTTGCGACTATAGGAGATGAAAACCGTGGTCTTCCTATCTGCGTCGTACGCCACGTCGCGCGGTGCACGCTGGCCGAGTCGGCTTTTTAGCCAGGTCCCGAGGCCGTTTAGCACCCGCATGCTCCCCCAATCAAACGGCCCCCAAGAGGGGCCACGAACTCAACCCAAGAAACGAGTACCCGTCAACGTCGTCGATGTCAGGGACCTAATCGTGAAGGCCGGGATGCGTTTGTCGACCTGGGGCTGATCGCGACAGTGTCTGTTGGACTGGGATTGGCCCAAAACAGTCACAGGTTGGGGCGCGTAGAAGGCAGGCAATAGCCTTGGCATCGCCATTTCCCATTTAGCTCGCGCGAAAACTTCACGTCCCATTCCGTGTTCACGGTGGTCGCGAAGTACCGAAAGATTGCTGTGCTCTCGTCTTGCATCTTGATCCTGGCGAGAACCTCATCGTGATCGAGTTCGTCGCTTAGGCCCGTGGGAAGTTCGCGCGCCGTGTCGTCCATTTCGATCAGTTGCGATAACACTGAACGTGCTGCCTCGAACTGCGGCTCGATCGGCTTACCGTTAGAAACGTCCATTAGGATATCGAATTGCATGTCGCCATCACCGATGCTGACGACGGCTTGGCCTGCGTAACCGGATTGGCGCCCGCTATCGGTTGGGAAGATTTCTATTTTTGCGGAGTCAAGAAATGCTCCATAAAGAGCCGCCTCTTGGGTTCCGAGCCTGTAGGTGTTCTTCATTATAGTTTGACCGCCGCACTTCTGTGATCGCCATATTTGACGTCGCTTACGGGGACAAGAGCGCCGCAGCCGCGTGCGTACTTGCGTCGTTATGGGAGTGTAGCGCTCCGACCTCTGTGCATACCACGACAACACCAGCGGCGTTGCCATATCGGCCCGGTGAGTTCTACCAGCGAGAGCTCCCGTTGATACTTGAAGTGATGCCACCCGAGCCTTTTGATTACGCCATAATCGATGGTTACGTCTGGCTTGGCCCTGACAGAATTCCAGGCCTTGGGGCGCACTTGCACTCAGCACTCGGCGAACGCATTCCGGTGGTTGGGATAGCCAAGACCCAGTACGCGAACACGCCAGCCAAGAGCGTGGTACGCGGGGTAAGCAAGCGCCCGCTTTTTATCACTGCAATCGGCGTTGATCTGGATACGGCGGCTCGTTTGATTAGCGGGATGCACGGTTCAAGCAGGATTCCCACCCTGATCAAGCACGCGGGCAAGATGGCTCGGTCAGCGCTCCGTAGCCCATTGTCCGACTGACGGATTTCGGCGAACGTGAGCCGGTCACGCGGGCAGGGTGCCGCCGGCAGCTTTGGACCGACTAGGTCAGTCGCGAAAACCGCGTCGATGGCCTACGCTGGCCCAAGACGGACATCCGGCCCTTGAGCTATATCTTGGATCATGGCTAGGCTGAGCGAGAGCAAGTGGTTCAGGCGCGTGTGTCTGGCTGCGCTTGTTCTTTTGTCTGCTTGGCTGGGCGCGCTCAACGCATTGAATGCGGGCGAAGTCTGGGTTGGCAGAAACGTCTGGCACTTGCCCCTGGATACGTGGGGACAGTTGATCGCTTTAGCTGCGATTACGGCGCTTGCCGCTTACCAGTTAGCTCGCAATCACCGTTGGTGGCTCTAACTCGTTTGTCCGCCTTCGGCGAGAACACGCCATTGCTGCGCTCGCTAAGCCACGGTGCTCTCTAAGTCCGAACCTTCTGACGATCCGCAGAGGCGTGGACTTTCGGTCGGAGGCTCTGCGATGCATCTCGCACGCTGTCGCGGCCTCCAACTTGTCGGACCACGGGGTAGCTTTCGGTTTTGTGGGGAGCACATCAGCGGGACAAGGCGAGTGTCGCCTTGGCGAAAGCGCGCCGTTGCTGCGGCCGCTCAGTGACTGACTGAATTGGAGAGCGCCGGTCAGTCGCAGATTTAGCGGAGAAGCGCCACCAGTCACTTGGCGGCGGCGCTGGCCCGGCCATAGAAATTAACGCCGCCTTTAGGGGGCGTCCGTGATCTTGCCGCTCGCCGACTTACTGGGGCGGGTTGGATGAGCAGTGATTTAACCTTGTTTCGCGGCGCGCCTGGGGTGGAGCGGGCGCGCGAAATCATCGAGCGCATGGGGCATCAGCAGATCCCGACCAGCCCTGCCAACTACGAGATTTGGACGACGCATGTCGCGGGCGTGAAGCCGGACTTGAGCCGCGAGATCGAAGCGCGACTGCAACGGGGTGAGCCGTTCACGGATGAAACCAACGAAGAGCTGTTCGAACGCTTTTTCGCCAACACGCGGCTCTCGATCCAGATGCTTGAGACGAGCGAGACGATTGCACGCGAATTGGACGATACAGTTTCAAGCTTGCGCGGGGCCGGCGGGCAGGCCGGCTCGTATGCGAAAGTGTTGCAGACCGCGGCGGAGCGTTTTGAGGGCGGTGTTGACTCAGCGGAGTTTCGAGCTGTCGTCGAGCACTTGGCAGTGACGACGCATGAAATGGCGGCGCACAACTTGAAATTAGCCGAGCAGATCGAGGCGACGACGCGGCAAGTACAAGAGTTGCAAACGGCCCTGCAGAGCGTGAAGGTCGAGGCGCTGACGGACGGCCTCACTGGGCTCGCCAACCGCCGCATGTTCGATGAGACTTTGCACCGGCGCATTACCGACGCGAGCGCCGACAACAGCGATCTGTGTTTAGTGATGCTGGACATTGACCACTTCCGCCAGCTCAACGACGTTTGGGGGTATGCTCTTGGCGACCAGGTGTTGCGCTACATCGCGTCGGTGTTGCGCGCGCATGCGCAGGGCGATGTGCTGGCAGCGCGCTTCGGCGGTGAAGAGTTCGCAATGGTTATGCCGCGCACGAATTTGTGTCTGGCCGAAGCGTTCGCGGCCCGGGTGAGCAAAGCAGTGAAGTCCAAGCGGCTGTCACTGAAGTCTACCGGCGATGTGATTGGCGAAATTACGGCCTCAGTGGGCGTGGCGCGGTTTCGCGCCGGCGAAGGCGCCAATGATCTCGCGGCGCGGGCCGAGGCGTGCGTGCGCGCCGCGAAGATCGTCGGGCGCGACCGAATCTTCACAGATGTGCAGTTGGAACGTCAGAACGCGGCTTAACTTGCCGGTGCAAGTGGCGCGTATTCGATGCGATCGATACTGCCCGCTGTCGACCGTCTGGCGACAACATGCCATTGGTGCCTGTGCTATAGCCAAATGCAGACGGGCTGCACAAAATCGATTGGAGGCATGGGACGTGCAAAGGTTGAGCGACCTCGCCGAAGCAGATGCAACATTGGTGATGGTAGCGTCTGACGCGATCGCGAAGCGCTTCAACCCTGATTGGCACGTTGTCGGTGCAGCGATACGGCTTAGGTCTGGCCACATCGTCACCGGGGTGCATCTGGAGGCCAATGTTGGGCGAATCGCAGTTTGTGCGGAAGCCGTTGCGCTCGGACGAGCCGCAACTGAGCATGGCGAAACTCAAGTGGAAGTCGCGGTCGCCGTCTATCACTCTCAGGACGGGCAAATTGCGGTCTGCGCGCCATGTGGAATGTGCCGGGAGCTGATTTCAGACTATGCCCCGGACGCGCAGGTCCTCGTTCCTGACGATGCTGGTAGCGTTGTCAGGCGACATATTTTGGAGCTTCTTCCGGCAAAATACCGTCGCGGTTGAAAAAGGGCGCGCAAATTTTTGCCGCGCTAATGTCCAAAGATTCCGGAGAAATGCCAATGCCGCGGCCTGAATGAGTACGCATGCGCCGCTCTTGTTATTCACAATGAGCGTCTGGAGGGGATTAGATTCGGATGTCATGATCCAGCATCCTGGCATGGGTGTGACCGATGTGTTTGCGGCGCTGTTTCCCAGTCTGATCTTCAATCCGGCGATTCACCTCAACTATGCCCATGCCGTCCTGCCAATGAAGGATGGCTTGCCAAAGTTGCGGGGTTTTCCCTCTCACGCCGGCGGATCGGGCGAACACGTTCCGGAGTGATGCCGCGCGCTTTGGCCGCTGTTCATGCGAAGAGCAGAGCGCCACGCCACACGCGCGCGCCGTGCGCCCTCTGGCTCGAAGCGCGCGTGGTGATCGCGCGGACGCGGTCGATAAGCGCTCGTGGATACCTTCTGAGCGGACATCCCACTGGAGGCCGGTGTCTTGGTTGTGAGCGGCGCGCGGAAGCTGTTTCCTCATTTCGGGCGGAGCGGACATTAAGCCTTGAACTTAATCGACGTCTGTCGTGTACCCGAAAGTGTGAGGACGGCGCCGGTCACAAATTGGCCCGCTGCATGCGGTCAGTCTGCCCGAGCCGTCTAGTCAGGATAAGGGATGCCGGACTTTCTGGAAATAATGCTGAGGGGCGGGACGGTCACGACGTTTCTGCTGCTCAGTACTTTTCTCCTGCGCGATGCCGGCGACCGCACGCTGGCGCGTCTGGGCGTGTTGTTCTGTCTCAGTACCGGCTGGTGGGCGCTGAACACGCCGCCTTTTGTTCCGTGGAGTTTTACTTGGGCATGGCCGCTGTGGGTGCTCTCGCATGGCAAGTACGCGGCATTCTGGCTGTTCTCCCGCGCGCTGTTTGAGGACGGCTTCAAGATGAAGCCGCTGGATTGGGCGGTCTGGGGCGGCATGGTTGTGCTCGGCGCAGTCTGGCAGCTTGGCGGCCTGTTTGGGATTGCGACCCAGTGGCTCGGGATACCGCGCCAGACGGCGCACATCGTTCTCGCTGCCGCTGCGGCCTGGGTCGCCTGGAAAGGGCGCAGCGCTGATTTGGTCGAGCCGCGCCGGCAAGCGCGGATCGCCTATGTACTACTCTGCAGCCTGCTGATGATTGGCATCACGGTGTCCTACTTGGCGCCAGGCATGCCAGGGCCGTTGGTGAAGGATCTGAACGTACTGAGAATGTTTATTATGGCGGTGGGCCTCGCCCTGTTGGTGTCGGGGCTGCGGCCGACGGAGCTGTTCAATACTTCAAGCGAGGTGAAATCGCCCTCGATATCCGAGGCCAAAAGCGTCGCGGCCGGCGCCGACCCGGCCGAGGCGCGTTTGCAGACCACGCTGCAGCGACTAATGGAAAAAGACCGCGTCTATCGGGAAGCGGGGCTGACCATCGGCGCACTCGCCTCGGCTGCTAGCGTGCCGGAATATGTGCTGCGGCGCCTGATTAACGGCCGGCTCGGCTACAGGAACTTTAATGCCTATCTCAATGCTTGGCGGTTGGCCGAGGCTAAGGCGGCGCTTACTGATCCTGCTCAGCGCGACGTGCCGATCTCTACAATCGCTCTCGACGCAGGCTTCAGTTCGCTTGGTCCCTTCAATCGCGCGTTCAAGGCGGCCGAGGGCATGACGCCGAGCGAGTTTCGAGACGGTCCTCAGCGGCCTCCTTCTTCGCAAGCCTCGCCGATTGTGAAATCCGCCTAGCCGTTTTTGAAACACGGTGCGCGCACGCGCAAAAAGCTCCGTATTCGAGCGGGCGAAGCGGCGCACCGGGTCCGTCGCTGGGAGCGCTGCGCGATGAGATTGGCTTTGGCACGCAATACGATATCGACTGCGGCGGTGCTGCTGCTCGCCACCAGCGCGATGGCGCAGCCGGGGCCGGGAAGCGGGCCGCCGCCTCAGCCCGCCACACCCCTTCAAGAGAATGAGCTTTTGGAGACCTGGAACGAGCGCGTGAGCGCCGGTCCCCCTGTCGGCGCCTTTCCAGAGTTCGATGGGTGGAGCATGGGACACGCGATGCCGCTTGCGCGATCTGAGCATGCGATCGCGGAAATGAACGGTAGGATTTGGGTGTTGGGCGGATATCCGCCGGGGCGGCTGCCGTCCAATCTTGTGCAGATTTATGACCCCGCCGCGAGCACTTGGTCACTCGGCCCGCGCCTGCCGCAACCAATCCACCACACCATGGCCGCGGCAGTGGATGGCAGACTCTACGTCATGGGCGGCGAGATCGACGGCGCGAGCACGGGGCGGCCGGAAATCTTCGTGGCGCACACCTGGATGCACGATCCCGCGGTCGGCGGTTGGGTCGCGCGCGCTCCGATGCCGACAGCGCGCAGCGGGGGCGGCGCGGCTGTTATTGACGGAAGAATCTTCGTGGCCGGAGGGCGCCCGCCCGGCGGTTCTGCTTTTGAAGTTTATGACCCGGCGACCAATGAGTGGGAGCGGCTCCCCGATTTGCCGACGCAGCGCAATCACTTGGCTGTCGCTGCTGTTAGTGGGCGGATCATTGTCGCCGGCGGGCGCTTTCAACCGGGCGCCATGGGCGAGCGGACCGATGTTGTCGAAATCTACGATCCCGCGACGCGCCGCTGGACGCGCGGCGCACCACTGCCAGCGGTAAGGGGGGGTATCACTGGGGCGGTTCATGCGGGCTGCATGTTCGTCTTCGGCGGCGAAGGGGAGAGGGGCCATGTGCTGGGGCTCACACCCACAGCGTATGGCTACGATCCCCGCGCCGATCGTTGGACTGAGTTGCCAAACCTTCCGATCGCCGTTCACGGCTTGAAGGGCAGTGCTGTAATCGGCGGGCGCATCTTCCTACCGGGCGGCGCCATCACGCTCGGCGGCAATACCGGCACCAACGCCATGCAAGTGTACCGACCAACGATGCGATGCGCGTGAGAACCCCCGAAGGAGTAGTGCAATGTCCAAGCTTTCGAAACGCAATCTGATCATCGGCGCGGCGGCGCTCACTATCGCGACCGGCGCTGGTTTCACGTTCACTGGCAGCGCAGAGGCATCGGTTGAGACTGGTGCACAGGCGCCGGCTTTTTCAGTGCGCGATGCGAGCGGAGCAACGCGCACGCTGACGGAATTCCGCGGCCGCACCGTTGTGCTCGAATGGACCAATAATTCCTGCCCCTACGTGCGCAAGCACTACGACAGCGGCAATATGCAGGCGCTCCAGCGCGAGGCGACCGCCGACGGCGTCGTCTGGCTGCAAGTGATTTCGTCCGCGCCCGGTCAGCAGGGCCATCTCGACGGCCCCGGTGCGCTCGCAAGTGTTCGAACCGAAAATGCAGCGCCCACCGCCACGCTGCTCGATCCCAGTGGCGTGATGGGGCGCGCTTACGGCGCGCGCAATACCCCGCAAATGTTCATCATCGGCCCCGATGGTCGTGTGCTTTATCAAGGCGCGATCGACGATCGTCCATCTGCGCGTCCGCAATCGCTGGAAGGCGCGAACAATTATGTGCGCTCTGCCCTCAGGGACATTGCGGCGGGACGTCCGGTGCAGGTCGCTGAAACTACGCCGTACGGCTGCACCGTAAAGTACGGCTAGGGCGCGCTGGCGCTTCGTAGTTCAGGCGCGCGTCGTTATCGAGGACGACGCGCGCCGTCGTGCGTGGAATCACTTGTATCGAGTGCTGGCTTAATCACAGGCAGAGACGATTTCGACAGAGCGCGGTCCGCGTGCGCGAGGCGCGGCAAGTTCACGATCCCACCTCCTTCAGCGCCTCGCCGATTACAAAATCCGCCTAGCCGTTGTTCAAACGTGGCGCGCAGGCGCACGCAAAGCTCCCTAGTCGATGCAGCGAAACCTTCATCAGGAGCACTGTTTTGTCTCGATCCAACATCCGCACTCGCATCGGTCTTGGTTGCAGCGCAGCCGTCGCGGCTCTTTGTCTTTGGCCTACCACGGTCGAGGCTCAGCGCGCTGACGAGAACGCCGTGAGGTCGGCTGAAGATGCGTTCGGCACAAGCGTCGGCAATGAACGGATTGGGCTTTACAGCGACTTTGACGCGCGCGGCTTTAGCCCGGTCGCGGCAGGCAATATCCGCCTCGAAGGCCTCTATATCGACAATCCTACAGGCTTCACCGGCCGGCTTGTGTCGGGCTCAATTTTGCGCGTCGGTATCGCGGCGCAAGGATATCCATTTCCCGCCCCGACTGGCCTTGCCGATTACAGACTGCGACGGGCAGGGGATGCGGGCGTTGTGAGTGTCAATGTCACGGGCGGGCCCTTCAACAGCTACATCGTGAGTGTCGACACCCAGCAGCCCTTCATGGAGGGGAGGCTCGGATTCGCCGGCGGTCTGGCCTCTGGGAGCGCCGGGCCGACGCGGGGCGCCGCCGACGACGTCTTCGCGATTGGCGGGGCGCTGCACTGGCAAGCCAGCGAGCGGCTTCTGCTGCAGCCCTTCTTCGCCGTGTGGGATCTGTCCAGTATTCGGTCCACACCATTGGTTTTCACTGATGGCACGACAGCGCCGCCGCCTTCGCCAGCCCGCAACCTCAGTCCGAACTGGGTTCAAAGCAGATCGTTTCGGCCCATGTACGGGACCGTCGCGACTTATGAGGCGTCAGATGCCTGGACCTTAAGGGCAGGGCTCTTCCGCGTGGAAAATGAAACCGAACAGCAACGCACTGCGCTGTTGAGGAACGCGCAAGCGGATGGTTCCGTCGATCGATTCGTCGCCGCTAGCCAGGATCAAAGTTTCGGTTCTACGTCGGGCGAACTGCGAGCGACCTGGAGCGGAGCGGAGGGCGCGCGTCGCCACGCAGTCCACTTATCCGTACGCGGTCGCATCGCCGAGCGCACCTATGGCGGAGGCGCCATGCAATCCTTAGGCCCGGGAAATCTCTATGAGGACATCTCGGACCTGCCGGAGCCCGTGTTCGCGTTCGGAGCTCAGAGTCAGGACGAAGTGCGCCAAACAACCTTCGGTGTAGCGTACAATGGTATCTGGGCGGGGCGGGGCGAACTGCGTCTCGGCGTGCAGAGCGTTGACTATCGGAAAAGTGTGTTTGCGCCTGGTCAGCCAGAGGTCATCTCTGCAGATAATCCGTGGCTCTATGATTGGGCGCTCGCCGTGCCAATCACCGAGCGGCTTTCAGCATATGCCGGCTACACTGTAGGACTTGAGGAAAGCCAAGTCGCGCCGGCCAACGCAGTCAACCGTAACGAAGCGCCGCCGGCATTGATCACCAGTCAGCGTGACGCAGGGATTCGCTATCGCATCACGCCCGGCATGACGCTGGTCGCCGGCGTTTTCGACGTTGCGAAGCCCTACTTCAACTTGGATCCGGCGCAGGTCTACCGTGAACTCGGCGAGGTGCGGCACCAGGGTGTAGAGCTGTCGCTGGCTGGCCGCCCGATCGAGGGGCTGACCGTCGTCGCTGGCGCGGTGCTGCTGAATGGAGAGGTAAGCGGAGAATTAGTCGATCTTGGACAAATCGGCTCGCGTCCGGTGGGCCAAACTGAGCGGCAGCTGCGTTTGAATGCCGACTACCAGCTCCCTTGGAATCCGGCCCTGTCAGTGGACTTGGCGCTGCTCAGCACCGGCGAACGCGCTGCCAGCAGCGCGCCCTTGGTGGGCGGCGAGCAATTCATCCAGCCTGGCCGCACAACGTTAGATCTTGGCGCGCGTTGGCGGTTTCAGTTCGGCGATGCACGCGCGATGGCTCGGCTGCTAATGCAGAATGTCACCGATAACCGCGAATGGGACGTGGTGTCGAACGGCGCCTTCACGATGAGCAGTCCACGGCGCGCCAGCGTGTCAGTGACGGTCGACTTTTGAGGCGATTGTGCATGCTCTCGGCGAAACAACGGCTGATGGCCCAGACGAATATCGCACCAGAGGCTCAGTCAGGTTTTGGGTAACAGACGAGTGTGGGCCGACCGTCTCCGCTGAGCACGGCGTTCGGCACTCGAGGTCAGTCGACCTCCACTCGCAACGCCGTCTTTCGGCGATAGCGCGCCGGTCGGCCGCTGCGCAGGCCGACGTCAGCAATTGAGCGACTTGGCCAATCGCGATCTTGTACGCTCCGGCGAGTGTTTCGGGACTTGGTCTGATCTCGAAGGCGAGATCGCAGCCGCTTTCTCACGATCAGCGAAACGACCGTGTGGAGCTAGCGCACAAATCAAGGTAGACTAGGCTTCGTCGGGCCAGCTGTCATTTGTCGAGCGCCTAATGCGACTTGAAGGAAAACTCGCGCACGTTACGGGAGCTGCGCGCGGCATTGGAGAAGCGATAGCCTCAGCGTTTGTTCGCGAGGGTGCGCAAGTCGTGCTTACCGATATCAACGCCGATGGCGTGAAAGCCGCGGCCTTACGGATCGGGCCGCAAGCGCACGCAATGGCGCTTGATGTGCGCGAGGAAGCACAGTGGCAGGCAGTCCACGAGTCGATCCTTGGCCGGTTCGGCCGACTTGACGTTCTCGTCAATAATGCGGGAGTAACCGGCTTTGAAAATGGCGCCGCGCCGCATGATCCCGAGCATGCCGCATTCGCAGATTGGCGTGCGGTGCACGCCACCAATCTCGATGGCGTTTTTCTTGGCTGCAAACACGCCATTCAGGCGATGCGAAGCAGTGGAAAAGGATCGATCATCAATATCTCTTCGCGCTCGGGCATTGTCGGCATTCCCACTGCCGCGGCTTATGCCTCATCCAAAGCCGCCGTGCGCAATCACACTAAGAGCGTTGCTCTTTATTGCGCAGAACAGGGGCTTCAGGTCCGCTGCAATTCGATCCATCCCGCTGCCATCATCACGCCTATGTGGGGGCCGATGCTCGGCGATGGCCCTGATCGCGACGCAAACATGGCCGCGTTCGCGGCGGACACACCGCTGCGCCGCTTCGGAACGCCGGAGGAGGTTGCTGCTATTGCTGTCTTGCTGGCGAGCGATGAGGCGACCTATGTCACTGGTGCGGAATTCCATATCGATGGCGGCATCTTGGCAGGCGCGTCTGGCGCACCAGCTCGCCGTCATGGCGCGGACAAGCAATCCTAATCCCCTAAACGACCCAAACCTCGCGGTCGACGTATGCATCAGGGGGGACTTTATCGTCGCGTTGATTGCTCTACGTTAGAGCGACTCTCTCAATCAGATAGAACAAGACCCGCAAGAGGTGATCATCCTGTGCGGGCCTTGTCTTGTCAGTCGAGTCCTCGCTAGGCGATGATCTGAGCAGCTTGGTCGAGTGTTACGATTGCGAGCGGTGCGAACACGACGCAGCTGGCAATCAGGGCATAGATTTTGGCCATGAGTTGTTCTCCCCGGTTCGCTGTTTTGGGTTCGCCTTTCCGAAGGCTACTACGCGTCGCGGCCTCAAAGCGCGCATAGTATTCGGGATGCTCAGTGCCCATCAGACGGTCCCACCAAGTGAAGTACAGACCGTAATTGGACCCTGCCTGCGCATGATGGAGATCGTGGTGGGTCGTCGTGGTGAGGAAGTCGATCAATGGACGCCCATCGCGGCGCGCCGGAAAGATTTCGTAGCCTGAGTGTCCCAACGTGTTGCGCACGATCTGATGGATCATGAACAGACCTACCACCCACCATTGCGTCGGCACCAGGATCATCCATAAGGGCACGAAAAACCCATTGATCGCGGCCTCGCCGATGTCGAAGCTGTACGCAGTGAAGGGCGAGGGGTTGTTGGACTTGTGGTGCCGCCGGTGAAACGCACGGAAGAGACGCGGGTTGTGGATCAGCCGATGGGTCCAATAGAAGTAAGCATCGTGCGCCACAATCATGAGCGCAAGCGATGTGAACGCCCATGGCGTCCCCCACTGGGCTGCGATGGCCGGACCGGGGAGTAGGCCGAAACGCTCCAGCGCAAACGTGAGCAAGGCGATTGTGGAGAAAATCGCAATCGAGCGGAGCGAGGTCGCAAACTCGGTCAGCATCTGTTTCGGCTTTGGCATCTCGGGGCGAATTTTTCGCGAGGCGAGCGGGCGGGCGAGCACCACCCACAAAATCAGCCAGACCGAGACCGCGAAGACGACATAGCGGGTCAGATCTGTCTGAACGTTTATGAGCCATTGCGAAGCGAAAGCGGCGAAATCCATGTGAGCCTCCTGATGCAGAGGACATCCCGCAGTGCGGGCGGTTTCGTCTCGCCGAGGACGAAAAAGGCCGTTCGTTTTTGGATTCAGCTAGGGATTTTCAGTTTCGGCGAGCTTTTCGCGTCGCCACTCGCTGGGTGTCTTGCCCGTCGCGTCCTTAAAGGCGCGGTTAAACGGGCCGAGCGAACCGAAGCCCAAGTCGAAAGCAATGGCTGATACCGGCTCACGCGCCCGGGCGGGGTCGGCCAAGAGCCGGCGCGCCGCATCGATCCGGCGCGCGTTCACAAACGCGGCGAAATTGCGGAATCCCAGATGGTCGTTGATCAGCCGCCTGAGCTTATGCTCTGGCGCGCCGACTTCGGCCGCGAGCGCTCCAATTGTGAGTCCTTCGCGGCGCCACGCCTCGCCGGCAGCCATCAGTTCCTCGAGCTTGGTGAGTATAAGTCGCTCGCCGCTATCCAAGCGGGCGTTAGCCGGCGCGATAGTCTTCGGTTCGGCGGACCCGAACATCTGTGGCTCGGCGCGCAAGAACGCGACCGCGCCCAGCGTGCACATAAACGCGAGGGCTACACCTCCGGCTAAGTCGTACCAGTCCGGTCGCAAGCCTAGGCCTTCTCCAATCTCCGCGGCCGATTGCACCAGCACGTAGATTGTGACCACGCCCATCACCGGCCCCCGCAGCCGCCGTCGTGGTTCGACCAGATCACCGCGCCAGCTCCTCACAATCACAATGAGCGCATGTGCGGCGAAGCCGGCTTCGATCAGATTGTGAACAATCCAAATCCCGCTGCTCGCTTCCTGCCGGCCGATCCATCCGACCAATCCCAATGCAGTCAGAAGCCCTGCAGGCGCCAGCGTGATCGGCGCGACGGGCCGATCCTCGAACAGGGTGATGATGAATAGCCAAAACCAGCCCGCGCCACCGAGGGCCAGAAGGTGCACCGGAATATCGAAGATCCCCAGCGCAGCTCTCGTGATTTCGGACGAGTTGAGTGTGTAGGCGGCGGTGCTCAGCGTCAGAAGCAGTCCCGCGATCCGGATGGACGTCTGGCCGCTACGCCAGAGTCCCGCGGTGATTGCGGCCAAAGCTCCGATCGCCACTCCGCGCGCTATTAATGCCCAGATCGCGACAGGCTCGATTCCCATGGTGCAGTTTTACTACGGGCGAATGGTGAGCAGACAAGCGTCCTTTGTCCCGACCGAGCTATTATTGCTGACCGATAGCGCAGACCAGTCCACCGATGATTGTTGCGGTGGCGCTCTTCTCGTCCTGGAGGATTTGAATAAACGGCAACTTTCGGCGAAATCACGCCGTTGCTGCGGGTGCTAAGCCAATGACCGCAATCGAGAGAGTAGGCCGCTCGCGAAAATCATAGCAATGACGCACGTTGGCCGATCCTGAGCCGCTCAGCGGGGGGAGGGCGCTGCGGCAGGTTTAGATGGCGCGAGCCGCTCGATAAAATCCAGGCTACGACCTACGATGGCCCAAAGCTGCCGCCGTTTCTAAGTCACGGAGCGGTTGCCACGGCCTTGCACCGGATCAAGCTGTGTATTTAGCGCGCTCGGCTGCCGAAACCTGTCCTGGACAGATTGAAGATCTCAGCCGCTTTACGGGCGTTTCTTACGGTCAGTGCCGATATCCAACGCCCGACTTGGCGCGCGTCCCGTCCAGCGTTTGAAGGCGCGCGAAAAGGTTGAGGCGTCCGAGAATCCAACGAGATAAGCCGTCTCACTCACCGACGCCTTGCGGCCTTCCAGATACTGGAGCGCCATGCGGCAGCGCAACTCATCCAAGACTTCGGCGAAGGTCACGCCTTCAGCTTTGAGCGCGCGATAGATGGTCTGGCGGCTCGTTTGCATCAGCGCCGCGATCTGTTCGACACTGACGGCGCCGGTATGCAGACGCGGCAGTATCAAGGCCTCCACTTGGCCACGCAGCGTGTTTTGGCGCTGAAGCTCTTCGAGCAGCGCGTCGCCCCGCTGGGTTAGAACCCCAAACGCATAGCGATTGTCCGGCGCAACAATGGCGTCGTCGAAATCGAGAGTCGTCTGGATAGCGTTACGGCCGGCGGCGAATGTAACAGGCACCTGCCAGAGCCGTTCATACGCTTCTGCGTGGGCAGGCGCGGGATGCGTCACTTGCGCGGCCAGCGCGTACGTTAGATGCGGAAAGGCGTGACGCGTAAAGCAAATGAAACGCGACCAGGTTGATTCGGTCAGTTCTGGGAAAGCGTTGGGGTTAGCGCGGCGATCGAGCATCCAGCGTTGGCCGTTCTCCAAGCGGATCTCAAAGCGGGGTCCATCGCCCACGCCTTCGACATCGGCGACGAGGCGGCCATAGCGGTTCAGTTGCACCAGGGCTTCGGCCATGGTGGCGGCGTTATGGGCGATGAGACCCGCAATGGAAAAGTGGCGCAGGTCTGTCGCTGCGCCAAACTCGAGCGGCAGGGCAGGATCGCCGGTGAGTGTCTTGCCGGCTCGCACCAAGGCTCGAAACGCCCCAAGCGGCACGCGCGCGTCGGGATCGTCAAGCTCCGCCAAGCCCGGCCCGCCAGCGCTCAAGAGCTTTGCGCGCTGTGCCCCGCGGCCGGCGGCAAATTCAACGAAGGCGTGCGCAAACCCTGCTGAAACGGTCGGAGAGACTGCGATCTGCGCCATTGTTGCAACGAAAAGCCAGATGGGTGTTACCGATCGCTATGGCCATAGCCCGGACCAGCGATAGGAGGTGAGCCGATCAACATAAGGCGCCTGTCTTGAACGAACAGCTTCCCTCCTCGCGCGACCTTCAGTCTGGCCTGCATGGGCAGGCCCGCTCGGCGGGCGCGTTCTACGTGCTTGTCGTGGTCACCGGCACCTTCAGCCTGGGCCTCACGCCAGAGCGCCTCTTCGTGGGCGACACACCCGGGGCGCTGGCTGCCTCGATCGCGGCTCAGGATTGGCTCTTGCGTGTCTCGATACTTGCCGAGGCGACGTGTTACTTGGCGTTCGGATGCCTTGCGCTGGCGCTGCATGCGCTCTTGCGTCCGGTTCATAGAGGCGCCGCCGCGGGCATGGCGATGCTCGTCTTGATCAGCGTGCCGTTCGGCTTTTCTAATCTCGTCGCCCTGGTGGAGATACAGCGGATCGTCGAGAGCGGCGCAGCGCTCACCTCGGCCGAGGCCGTGGCGGACGCGTATGCGCGGTATCGCGCCGGCCATTTTCTGCAGAGCGCGCCCTGGGGGCTCTGGCTCTTGCCGTTTGGATATCTGGCGCTGCGCGCAGGCTTCATGCCGCGGCTCTTGGGCTTTGGTCTCATCTTGGCGGGGGCAGGCTATGTCGCCCACTTTGCGGCGCGCCTGCTTGTTGACGGATATAGGGAGAGCATCTGGCCGGATATATTCGCCGCACCGCGTATTGCTGAAATCCTCATGGCGTTTTGGCTGCTCGTATTCGGCGCGCGTCGCTCGCTTTGGCGGGCACGACCAGCAGCGGACCCGAGCTAAGGGAGCACATCATGCGCAAGGTCATCGCACCCGCAATCAAGCTGGCCTTCATGTGGACGTCGTTGATGTTTCTTTACATCTACAATGACTACTTCATGCTCTACATGCCCGGCGAAATCGAGGCGATGCAGGCAGGGCGGATCGGACCGCTGGGCGCGGCGACCGAAACGGTGATGGTGGGCGTCTCCACGATGTTGGCGATCCCCGCGCTGATGATCGGGCTCTCGGTCCTTTTGCCGAGGCAATTCTCCAGGTGGCTAAACGTCGTTTTCGGCGTGGCCTATACTGCGATCGAGGCTTTGACGCTGACCTCACCGCATCTCTTCTACAAGATCGTGGTGGCGCTCGAGATCGCCGTCACACTTGGCATTGTTGCGCTGGCTTTGCGATGGCCAAAAGATGAGGTCGCTTAGCGTCGGCACATGACGTGCGCCGGGGCGATTGGACATCGAGCGCGCAGCGCCGGAAATGGCCAATGTTCGAGTTCGGCGAAACCAAGCCTAACTGGCCCGTTAGGCAGAAACGGCTTGATTGAAGCACGACGGTCATGCGGGTAGACGCCCAACTTATGAAACGCTTGGTGCCGCACGATCCTCTCTGGGCGCAGATCTATGAGGATGAGGCGAAGCTGATTGCTGACTTGATGGACGGCTCGGCGTGCATGCTGCATCACATCGGGAGCACCGCCATCCCCAATCTTCAGGCCAAGCCAGTTATTGATATTCTCATGGAGGCTGTGTCGCTGCAGGCCGTCGACGACTGCGTGGAGCGCCTCGAAAAGTTGGGCTACGAAGCTCGCGGAGAGTATGGGATCCCGGGCCGCAGGTATTTCAACAAGAAGCCAACTGACGAGACAGTCGCATTCCATCTTCATGCCTACCTTGCTGGCTCGTTCCAGATCAGAAGGCATCTTGCGTTTCGAGATTTTCTGATCATGAAACCTGACGTCGCGGCGCGGTACGCCGCCCTTAAGGCCGACTTGAGTTTTGCTGACGGGACTCTGAAGCCCGAATACCAAAAGGCAAAACAGCCCTTTGTTGACCACGTTGCGCTTGAGGCTGTGCGCTACTTTGAGCGGAAGAATTGAAGCCCGAGCGCCGGCCTGAATGTCGCATATTCGGCGATGCCGCGTCGGAACGATGGGAATTTTACGACCGACAACATTCGCGCGCCCCCTGCCGGCCAGAAACAACGGGGCCCGCGAAGGGGGAGCATCCTTCGCGGGCCTTTTTTTGCCGGCTGATGGGATCGCGGTGTTAGGCGACGATCTGAGCCGCTTGGTTGAGCGTGGCCATCGCCGTCGGCGCGAACACGGCGCAAGCAGCGATCAGGGCATAGAACTTGGCCATTGAAATGCTCTCGAATTCAAGTTGGCTGGGGCCGATCAAGCAACGATTTGCGCGGCTTGGTTCAGCGAGGCGAAGGCCATCGGGGCGAACACGGCGCAGGCGGCGATCAGGGCGTAAAACTTGGTCATTTGGTTTGCTCCTCAGGTCTCGAAGCAGCATCGCTTCAATGAACTAAACCTAGCCAAGGGCTGCGCTTGTCGTCGTGACCGAGAGCACATCTCAAATCGGTGGTGAATGGCCTGAGGATGGGCAGAGCCTAAGCCGCTGACGTGGGTTGTCTCAGCGCCTGCGCGGACCGCAAAGGTCACACGTAAACCGCACTACAGTTTTCGTGCAAGTAATAGTAAAATGAAATATTGACGGACGCCTATTTCGTGATACTAACGCTTGCATGAAAACGAGCGCTGCCCCCAAACGATCTTATCGCCTCGGCGCGCGGGCGCGTGCTGCTGAACAGACCGGCGAGCGTATCCTCGACGCATTCCGCCGCCGCATCGGCGTCGACTGGTATGACGAGATCACGCTTGAGCAGATTGCGCACGAAGCCGCTGTCACGGTTCCGACCATCATCCGCCGCTTCGGCAGCAAGGAGCGGCTGGTGGAGGCAGCGTGGGAGCGCTTGAACAAGGAGATCACGGCGCGGCGCACAACGACGCCCGGCGATCTCGACGGCGCGGTTCGCGCCGTCATTGAAGATTACGAGGCGGTCGGCGACGTCATCATGCGCGCCCTGATGCAAGAGGAGCGCATACCGGCGCTGAAGCGCGTCAATGATCGTGGGCGTGCGTTCCATCGGGCCTGGATCGAACGCAGCTTCGCGCCATTCTTGTCCGAACTGGCGCCCGCTGCCCGCCGGCAGCGTATCGATTCTTTGGTGGCCGCGACCGACCTTTATACCTGGAAGCTCGTACGCCGCGACATGGGGCGTTCGCCCCAGCAGGCACGCGACATCATGCGCCAATTGATCAGAGGCGCGCTCGGTATGAGCGCGCGCGAGGGAGAGAATTCATGAGCGCCGCAAAAGCTTTCTTGCTCGCCACTTGGGAGGGCGGGGGCTCGGTCCCGCCTATGCTGGAGCTGGCGCGCCAGCTCGCCGAACGCGGTCATCGGGTGCGTGTCATGAGCGATGCCTGTAACCGCGCCGAGAGTGAAGCTGCGGGCGCGCGGTTCATTGCCTGGAGCCGGGCGCCGAGCAAGCCCAAGCGTTCGCGCGAGTTCGACACTTGGGACGATTGGAGCCAGGCCAATCCAGCTGAGGGCTTCCAAAACCTCATGCAGAACGTGCTTGCGGGCCCAGCGCTCGCCTACGCGCAAGACTTGACGGCCGAACTCAAACGCGAACCGGCGGATCTGGTTATCTCCTCGGAAATGCTGTTCGGCGTGCATCTGGGATGCGAAGCGTTGGCGCAACGCTTCGTTCTGCTGGCGGTCAATATTCCGCTCTTTCCGCTCCCAGGCTTCATCCCGCTGGGCCCTGGTCTGAAGCCGGCGCGCACCGCCGAGGAGAGCGCCGTCCACGCCGAGGTGCTGGCGATGAACGAGGAGATGCTGGCCGCCAGTCTGCCTGCCTTTAATGCGGCGCGCGCCGCCTTGAGTCTTTCGCCGCTCGCACGCATGACTGATCAGCACGCTGCGGCGGCGGCCTATTACATCGCCACGGCGCACGCTTTCGACTTTGCGCCGACAAATTTGCCGGCGAAGGTCTCCTATGTTGGCCCGCTCCTGGGGGAGCCCGCATGGGCGGCGCCGTTCGGCTCGCCGTTCCTCGAAGGCGACAGGCGGCCGCTCGCGCTCGTTTCCTTCAGCACGACGTTTCAAAATCACGCCGGCGTTCTCCAGCGCGTGATTGACGCGATCGCGCAGCTGCCCATGAAAGCTATTGTGACGCTGGGCGGCTCAATACGCCCCGAAGAAGTTCGAGGCGCCGACAATGTGGCTCTCCTCGAAAGCGCGCCCCACCGCGCTGTGCTGGACAAAGCAGCGTTGGCGGTGACCCATGGCGGCCATGGCACGGTCATCAAGGCGCTCGCCGCAGGCAAGCCGCTGCTTATCCTGCCGCACGGCCGCGATCAGCAGGACAACGCCGTTCGCGTGACCGAGCGAGGCGCGGGACTGAGCCTAGACCGAGACGCGGACACCTGGGCGATTCGCACGGCGCTCTCAACGCTGCTTGAAGATCCTTCCTACGCCGCAGCGGCTCGGATTCTCGGCGCCAAGATAAGCTGCGAGATGGAGGGCTCCAATCTCATCGTCCAATTGGAAGCGTGCGCATCGCGCGTCGCTTCTTCCTCCGCGGCGGCCTGAATGACTGTGAGTTGAAGCCCGTATGCGCCGCGGAGGGGTGAGCGACGAGGAGAATGGAAATGGTAGCTAAACACACAGCCCATTGTTTCTGCGGCGCTATAGGAATCGAGGCCTCAGACGCGCCGCTTGAAGCGGGCTATTGTCATTGCAAATCGTGCCGCGCTTACTCAGGCGCGCCGCTCAGCGCCTACACACTGTGGAATGATGATCAAATCAGGGTCGTGAGCGGCGCGGCGCTGCTCTCTGGTTTCAACAAGACCGGGATGAGCAATCGCCTGCACTGCGCCAAATGCGGCGGCCATGTGATGACCCAGCATCCGGGCATGGGTCTGACGGATGTGTTTGCGGCGCTGTTTCCCACTCTGGTCTTCAAGCCGACAATTCATCTCAATTATGCGCACACCGTCCTGCCAATGAAGGACGGCCTGCCGAAGCTAAGGGATTTTCCCTCGCACGCCGGCGGGTCGGGCGAATGTGTTCCGGAGTGACCCCGTGGGGGATCGTGCAGATCAGCGCACCTGGCGCCGGTTCGCCTGCACCCGCTAACGTCTCTGTTCGGCGAACCAAAGCCGGTCCCGCGGGCAGCGTGCCGCCGGCAGCTTTGGAGCGACCAGGTCAGTGGCGGAATTCTGTTCAACGGCCTAAGCAGGCCCAATCCTGCCTTTCCAGAAGCGGGCTCGAAGCCGCCTCTCCCGAACCTCCATGGCAAGAGAGGCTGTCGCTAAGGTACCTTGTCAAGAAAAGGTATATAGGATAACCAAGGAACGCTTCCGATGAGCGCTTCCCAGGGGTGATTCATGAGAGTTCGAGCCCTGATGGCGACCGTGTTGGCGAGCTTCGGTCTTCTTGTGGCGAATGATTGCTGGGCCCAAGAGCCGCCGACGTCACTCGACGCACTCGATGTGGCCGTTGAGGAGGTTCTCGACGCTGCGCGCATTCCAGGCGCCGCTCTGATCGTCATCGAAGATGAGAGGATTGTGCTCAGCAGAAATTACGGCGTTACGGATTTGTCTACAGGGGCGCCTGTCGTCAATGAGACTGTGTTTCGCGCCGGTTCGATCAGCAAGAGCTTCACCGCGATCGGGGTGATGATGCTGGTGGAGGAAGGACGCCTCAGTCTCGGCGCCGAGGTCGCCACGCTGCTGCCTGACCTCGCAATTCACAACAACCGGCGGGCAAGCGATCCCGTGCGGCTCGTCCATCTGCTGGAGCACACAGCGGGCTTCAACGACATCGCGTTTCGTCACTACTTGATCGAGGGGCGAGACGTCCCGCTCTCTGATGCGATCAATCTTTATGGGCCGTATCAAAGTCGATGGCGTCCGGGAACGCGGACCTCTTACAGCAATGCTGGCCCTATCTTGGCGGGTCGAGTCATCGAAACTGTAAGCGGTGAGCGCTTTCAAGACTTCATGGCGCGGCGTCTCACCACTCCGTTGGGTATGACTAGTGCTTTCTGGACTCTTGAACCCGAGATCGCGGGCAGGGTGTCGAGAAGTTATCGGCCCGGCGACCTTGCTGAAGAGCGCTTCATGGACATCCCAGGTCGCCCGAGCGGTTCGTTGAATCTCACCGCCAGCGATCTGGCGCGCCTACCTTTGCTTATGCTGGGACGTGGCACGCTCGACGGTGTAACTTACTTCACTCCCGCAACGGCAGAGCGCATCGAAACTCCGGTAGGCAATGACGCGGCGCGTGCCGGCCTTCGCTACGGTTACTCGCTCGGCAACGTTGCGGACACGCAGGGCCGCGTTGTGTTTTTTGGTCACGACGGCAGTATTGATGGCTTCGTTGCGACTTATGCGTACGCCCCGCAGATCGGCGCTGCCTACGTGCTGATGGCCAACAGCGCCGCCGATGAAGTGCTCGATGCGGCGCGATTGGTGCGACGCTATCTTGAGCGCAGTGTCGTCGCGCCAACTATCGTTGCACAGCCTATTTCAGAGCGCGACCAGCGCGCTTGGGCCGGGCAATATCAAATCATGACGCCACGTCGGCATTTTCTGGCGGCTTTGGTTGGGCTTACCCAATGGGAGGGTGCGTCGTTAGAGGCCGGCGCACTGCTGTTTAAAGGCAAGCGCTGGCTCCACGTTGGCAGCGGGCTTTTCCAAGCGGTCGGCGATGCCGCGCCGAGCTTGGCGATTATCGAGACGAGTGCAGGTGTACGGATCCAGTCCGGCGTCGGTGCACACCGCCGCGTTCCAGATTGGGAGATGTGGACCAAAAATCTGGCGCTCGCTTTGTTCGCGCTGTCGATGGTGGGCGCACTTGCCTATGCCGTTGTCTGGGCGCCGAGTGCGTTCATGGGGCGTCTGCAAAGTCGAGGCGGTGTGGCGCTCCGCTTCTGGCCATTTGCTGCGATCATCTTGGGCGCTGCCTCAGCACTCGGGCCGCTCGCCCTCCTGCAAACGGACGATCTGGAGATCTTGGGTCGCCCTTCATTTGTCGGATGGGGTGTTTTTGCGGTCTCCGTTGCTGCGCCGCTTTGCGCGCTCATCGCGTTGGTGTTGGCGTTTGCGTCACCACGCGGCGCTAACAGGCTATCCCGTGTTTTTGCTTGTTGCTGTGCACTGCTGGCAAGCATTGCCTGCCTTTATCTTGGAGCGCATGGCTGGATCGGCCTGAGGATATGGGAATCTTAACGACAGTGTATTCCAGTCCAACAAAATGAAGCCTTGCGAGTCAAAGGTACATCGGGCGACAGACCTGGCTGTCTCGGCGTTGACGCCGTCCCTTGAGCTTCAACAAGATCGGCGACGCGTTTCGTTCGTGCAGAAGGGCGCCCTTTGGAGCCGCAGCAGCTCAGATAGAATAAGCGAGTGCGGAGCGCGCAGCGTTGAAGAAGAATGCAGGCGCGCGCCAAGCGTCTATCTGCTGAACCATCTCCTGCATTCTTCGACATAGCCATCGCCTGTCGGCGCTGCATCGCCAAAAAAATACGAACTCCATTGGATGGCCTCGTATGGGTGCACTAACATTAGAAGATGCTGCGCGCGAGAGGGCGGCGGACGCGCGCCAGCGGGGACCCATTCGCGCCAATATCTCCTGTAAAACCGACAAGGTCGATATGCGGCTCGCATAGGAGCCAATGGTGACGGGTCTTCGCGCCAGGGATCGACGCTCGTCAACATGCCCTCGCCCTTTAGGCCGCAGTCCGCCGACGCTCTGATCTGGCCCCATAATATACAAGAAGCGGTTTGCGTTGACGCAAAGCGGAACGTGTAGTTGGACTTAGCTCATGAGCGTTTGCACGGTCCGACAGGAGCGAGTTGCGTGAAGACGCAGGGTAGAACCGCCAGCTCCTTGGATCAGAAACTCGGCGCCCGCGTACGCGCGCGCCGGATTGAGATATCCATGAGTCAGGAGCGCCTCGCTGAGCTTTTGGGCCTCACTTTTCAGCAGGTGCAAAAATATGAGAAGGGCCTCAATCGCATCGCTGCAAGTCGACTTCTCGATATCGCCACGGCGCTTGATATGCCGGTGTATGAGTTCTTCGATGGGCTTTCCGGCTCGCGTGCATCTGCGAGCGTGACGCCCACACCGCCGGCTGGTGCGGACGAATTGCTCAGACTCTTTTCCGAGATTGGCAGCGTCAAGGTACGCCGCCGCGTCGTCGATCTCGTCCGCGCCATGGCCAATGAGAACTGAGCTCGGCCCGAGCAGGGCGCGAGGTCGATTGAAGACGGGACGTGGCTCCCACGTCGCGACACGCACCGCATCGCCATCGCGCGCAAGCCGGCGTCCAGGGCGAAGAGGCGAAGCCGTCCCTTGACGCCGGCGCGCACGATGGCAGGGGATATCCGCGTCAGGGAGCGCTGCCCGGAGGGCGAGGACGCGCCTCATGCTCAAGGCTCGGCGCGGGCTTCGTGCGCAACACAAGCGCCCGGCCGCTGCAGGCGGCGACGCACAGTGTATCATTAGGCCATAACCATATAGAATATTGCCGAAAGACAGGTTATAACCTATCTTAAACCCTTCCAGATAAGGTCATACCCTGTGAAAGCCGCCCAATCTCTGGCTCGCCGCCGCCTCGATGAGCGCCTCAAGACCTTTGCCGGTCTCGGTGGCCCGCCCCCTATGGGCTGGGTCCGCGCCATTCGCGATGCTCTGGGTCTGACCGGCGCCCAATTGGCCCGCCGTCTCGGCATCCGTCCGGCGAGCCTTTCCGAACTAGAGAAGAACGAAGCGAAGGGCGTCATTACGCTCGCCACTTTGAAGCGCGCGGCCGAAGCGCTCGATTGCACGCTCGTCTATGCGCTCGTGCCCAAGCAGAGCCTCGAAAAGACCGTCGAGGACGCCGCGAAGTCCGCCGCGCAGAAAGAACTTGTCGCCGCGCTCCACACTATGGAGCTCGAAGCCCAAGGCGTGCGCGCCGGCGACAAGCGCGAAATGCTGGAGGCGCTCGCCGCCGACATCGCCAAGGCTGGCGGCAAGCGTCTCTGGGGTTGAGTCTGGGGGGCTGACGGGCATGAGTGAGGATCCGTTTCAAGCCGACGATGCGGCGACGCCGCTTTCGCCCGAAGAGCGTCTCGACTTGAAGCTCAGCTATGTGGCGCTCCGGCGCGAACTAAACGAAGCCGAGGCGCTCAACGTCTTGGCTGGCGAACACTGGGCGTTGTCGCGTAGGCGCGACGCGCTCGACGAAGTGTTCCTACGCCGTCTGCATTTGCGGATGTTTGGCGATGTCTGGCGCTGGGCCGGCAAGTATAGAACCAGCGCGCGCAATCTCGGCGTCGATCACTGGACCATCGAAGTCGCGCTGCGCCAAGCGCTTGATGATGTGCGCTATTGGACCGAGCACGCCACATATTCGCCCGACGAGATCGCCGTGCGATTCCATCACAAGCTCGTCGTCATCCATCCGTTTCCGAACGGCAATGGCAGATGGTCGCGACTCGCTGCTGATCTGCTCGCGCTGCAATTCGGTCAGGAGCGCTTCACGTGGGGGCGGGGTTCGATCGTCGCGGCGTCGGAGACGCGCCAAGCTTATGTCCGCGCGCTCAAGGCGGCCGATGCCGGAGATCTCACGCTCTTGTTGGCGTTTGCCCGGAGGTAGGAAAAAAGCGGACTAATACCCACGAGCAAGGTCGATCGCTTCGCGTATGGCGTCGACGAATGCTTGCGGCGCTCCCTGCGGCAGATTGTGGCCGACGCCTCCATTGATCTGTACGTACCTGCCGGTGAACTTTGCCGCGTAGGACGCGGGTTCAGGGTGCGGCGCGCCGTTTGCGTCACCTTCAATCGTCACCGTCGACGCGACGATGTTCGGCGCCCCCGCCAGCCGCCGTTCCATCTCGTCAAAACGAGAGTCGCCGTCAACAAATGCAAGCCGCCATCGATAAGTGTGGACGCCGATGGAGACGTGATTGGGATTCAAGAATGACGCCGCAGACCGCTGCTACGCGGCATCGTCAAATTGCCATTGCGGCGATGCGAGGCGTCAGATCAGCCGATTGAATGCGATCCGGTCGTGAGCGTAACAACTTCGGCACGCTCAGTGGCGAAGTAAAATTGGTAGCGCCACGAATGCTCGGACCGCGCTGATGCGGCAGCGATGAGTCTGCAAACTGCCCGACAAAGTCATTGATTCTGCGTGCGGGAACGGAGCGGCAACAGTTTGCAGAGAGCTGATAAGTCACGGGCCGTAAGGCATATTTTAAAGTTTCAATCCCTGTCGCGCCCACCATTCCACTCTCACAGAGCGCGACCGGTCAGTCTTGTGTCGGTTGAGGCTTGCTCGGCCAGAACGAGAGAATGAGCGCTGCGACGGCCAATCCGCACAAGTACGCGCATAATGCATCGCCGCCGCTTGAGAGCACGTTCGCTCCGGCTGTCCAATTTCGCAGCGCCAGCAAACTCAGCAGCGCGGAAATCACGCCGGCGATCACAGCGGTGCACCAGCGCGCAGGAAACACGTACACGGCGCCAAGCACCACCGCCGCCGCCAGCAGTGGGTAGAAGATTGCTCCGATCGCAGCGAGCATTTCCTTGGGCCTCCACGTTTCACTCATCTCGTCGGCCAGCCCTCAAAGCGACTTGAAGCACAATTTGACCGTGCATTACCGTATGCTAACATCGCTTTGGCTGCAGGGAGAAGCGAATGGTTATGGTACATCGGCGCACACTGCTAGCAGGCGCACTTGGATCAGGCTTGTTTGCGCTGGGGTGCAATCGCGCGCGCTCTTCTCTCTCTGATTTGAATATTTGCTTGCCTTGGTCTCACAGCTCTGAGTTCGCCTTTCTCTACAAAGGTGTCGCCGACGGCGCGTTCGGCGACCTGAATGTTGCCTTCACCGAGACGAGAGGTTCGGCTCAAGTCGCGCAGGCGCTTGAGCTTGGCACATCGCAGTTTGGATTGATCGGCGCGGACGTTCTTATTTTGGCGCGATTGCGGGGCGTGCCTATCAAGGCGCTCGGTGTGCTTTATCAAAACACGCCGGCTGTACTGATGTCGCTCACGGGAATTGCTGATCCACTGGATCTGATTGGCAAACGTGTTTGCGTTATTGAGACGAGCACTGTCGCGAGCCAATACCGGTCACTGCTGAAGTCCTGGGGTATAGATGCCGATAGCGTGACGACCATAGCCGCAAATCGTGGCGGAGAGGCGCAGATCGCAGCAGGCGAGTGTGATGCGCTCACGCAGTTTACGAATTTTGCCCCGATTACGTTGCGCCGAGCCGGCCGTAACGTGACTGAGATTCCATTCAGAAACTACGTAACGCTTTATGGCACCTGCTTAGCGACCACAGACGAGGTGTTGGAGTCGCATCCAGAAGTGTGTGAGCAAGTGGTGCGAGGATTCGTTGAGGGCATTCGAACGACTGTAGAGCAGCCAGACGCCGCTTTGCAGCTTGTGCCCGGCTCCGAGACCCAGATTGATGCGGAGGAGGCGCGGCTGCGGCTTGTCCGCACCATCGAACTCATCAGGGAAGATGTGGCAAACGACGCTTACGGGCAAATGTCCCGCGACCGTTGGGCCGCGAGCCAAGAGACCGTTATCGCATCCGCTCAGGAAGAGGGGCTGAGGGCGATCGACCCTGCCTATTTCTTCGACGATAGGTTCGTGCGAGCGCGTGCGGGATGAGCTTGCGGCGAGCGGCGCCTTTAGTCGTAATCGTCTCATCATTGCTGGCGTGGGAGGCGGCCGCCAGACTCATCGACACGCCCTTTTTCCCGCCCCTCACGACGATCGCGGAACATGCGGTCGCGAATTGGGCGTTGCTGTGCCAGGAAGCATTCTCAACGGCTAAGTCAACGATCTTTGGGCTGGCGATTGCCGTGGTGGCGGCGGGCGCAATTGGTATCGCTATGGCAGCGGTGCCGTTGGCGCATTCTGCTCTCATGCCGATCATGGTCGCCGCTCAAGTCACGCCGAAAATCGCATTGGCGCCGGTGGTGTTTCTGTGGGTTCAAGATGCCGGCGCAACCAAAGCTGTTCTCGCCGCCGTCATATCGTTTTTTCCTCTCATACTCGCGTTCGACACCGGCCTCCGTCAGAGCGACAGGCGCATGGCGGAACTCTTGAGCGTGTTGAACGCGACTCTCCGGTTTCGTGTCTTTCACGTACTGCTGCCGTCGATAGCGCCCTGGGTTCTGAGCGCTCTCAAATTGGCGGTGATCTATAGTTTGCTTGGCGCGATCACTGCCGAGTTTCTCCGGCCTGGTTCGGGGCTGGGTGACCTTATCGTCAAGGCGGAGGCGCAACTGAAATACCCGCTGATGTTTGCGGCGGTGCTGACGTGTACAACATTGGGTTTTCTGGGCTGGGGCCTCGCGGTGTTTGTCGAGCGCTTGTTTTTGCGATTGCTCGGCATGCCGAGGCGGGAGGATTTGTATGCATAAGGCGGTTGCGAGCGCTGAGGTGTGCCGGGAGCGGGCGCTTGTGGCGGAAGTCGCGTCGATGATCCTGATTGTGCTGAGCGTGGCGATAGTTGTTACATCGCTTTGGCCATCGCAGGGCCTTGATCAAGAGCTGACCAGGTATATTCAGAGTTCGGTATACACCACCGCATTGGGCGACAATGTGCGAATTCTAAAATTCACGCTTCAGTTGCTCTCTGTTGCCGTCGGCGTTTACTTCTTCCGGTTGTTTTTGTCGCTGTATTCGTTCGATGCGCTGAAGCGATATTGTGAGACTTGGCTGCGCGACTTGCCGCGCGGGTTTCGCGTCACGGAATGGGGCTTGCGTCTCACGATCATGCTCTTGCTCTTGGTTGGCCTCGATCATGGATTCGGCCCCGTGCTGAGCGTCGAGCATTGGCCGCCCCCATTTATCGGTGAACAGCTGGCTTTGATGACGGGGTCCGGCATTGATGAGCTCCGATTAATGGCAGAGGCGCTGTCGTTCATTTCATGGGTTTTGCTGGCCCTATTGATATGGAGCGTGGTTGTCTTTGTGGGACTGGCCGTCAGCGCACCCATGAAGGTCCTAGGTTGGCTCCCTGAATGGTTCTGGCGATTTGTCGTTGGGCCGCTCTTGCTTGCGACCTTTGTGTTTGTCGAGGTCAGTCTGCTTGCCGAGCCTGGAGGCATCGCTTCGCAGCCTTCGACGTATTTTTGGCCGCCGCTGCTTGCCGGCCTGATTATCGCAGTGAACTTGTACGGGCTGATTGGCGGTCGGGCGCTGGCCCGCATTTCTTTCGGACGCCTGAAATTCAGCGGGTCGAGTTTGATGGGGGAGTATCGCCGTATCGTCTTGCGGCGCTTTCCAAGCGCCCTTGGGTATCGTCAGGGCTGCAATGGGTGCGTTGCGGAGGACTGTAATGCACCTCGCCTTTGAAGGCGTGAGCTTCGGCTATGAGGGGCAACGCACAATCGCCGACGTAAGCTTCAAAGCGCCGACTGGTGGTGTCTTGGCGGTTGTAGGGCCATCGGGCGCAGGCAAAACGACGCTTGCAAAGCTCGCCGCAGGTCTCCTCCGCCCCTCGGCCGGTACGGTTCACTTCGCCGGAAGTGCGGCGCGGCCGACTATGGCCGCTTTCGCATTTCAAGAGGCCCAGTTGCTCGACTGGCTGTCATGTATCGAAAACGTTCTGATCTGGCGCGCCGCGTCTGGTAAGCGGCCGAGCCAGGCAGACCGCGCTGAGGCGACGCGGTTGCTGCTGTCGCTTGGCCTTGAGCAATCTGAGTTGGCAAAGCGGCCGGAGGCCCTGTCAGTCGGGATGAAGGCTCGTGTGAATCTAGCGCGGGCCTTGTTTTCGCAGCGCGCCTTGTTGGTTTTGGATGAGCCTTTTGCGGCGCTGGATTTCGTGGCTATCGAACGCGTGGTGCGCGCTCTAGATATTTGGCGTCATGCCAAGACAGAAGGCTTGATCCTGTTGGTGACGCACGATCTGCGCTGGGCCGCTCAGCTCGCGGATTTCACTTTGCTCGTCTCGCCTGGAGGGGCTGTGCGGTTAGAAGCATTCGGTGCAAAGCCGAGCAACGACGAAGAGTTGAACGACCGCGAAAAACGGATGCGCTCTGCGTTCGTGGAGCGTCCGATCACCGAGAGCTCATCGTTGACGCCGCAGTCTGGCGCTGCTCCGAGCCGCTAGTCGGCGGAAGCACTGGCGTACTGTCTTCGTCGGGAGGGCGGTTACTGAATGCGCTCAGCAATACCCGTGCGGCGATTGACGGGTGGTAGAAGGCGGCCATCGGCGTCACAAGATTCCGGACCTTCACGAACGTCTTGAATATGCCATCCCCGTCCTGTGCAAGGTCCATCACGCGGTCCATGTAGCGACGGGCCAAAGCAGAGCCGCTGACCGTAAATCGTGAGTTCTGTTCGTAGAGGAAATCCCACGCGCGTGTGCGCAGCCGGCGGGCGCCTTTATCGAATGCAGCGCCAATCTCATTCAGGGGTGTCTCAGACGCCAACAATTTTGAAAGCAGCTCGGCCTCAAGTGCGGCCTTTGTCACGCCGACGCCGGTGACGGGATCAACTGAACACGCGGCGTCGCCAATCCTTATCACATTTGTCGCCAGCGGACTTGGCGACCAATCCATGCTTGGGAACGCAAGTCGCGTCGGTGGTTTAATCGGTGTCCCGGAAGCAAGGAGATCCGCGAACAAGGGTGAGGGGGCCTCATGGCGCAGGAATTCGATGCAGTCCTCAAACTGTGTTGGAGGTTTCAATCCATAGCTCATGATTGTGAACTGAAGGATCGACTCGCCGGGCGCGGTAAAGCCAGCGTAACAGGCCACTCGCTGCTCGGGCCGTTTATTGTAGCCAATCAGCACGGACCAATCGGGCGCATGGGCAAACCGCGTGGCGAGTAAGAACGTGGTGTACCAGACATCGATGGTAAATCGTCGCGGTGCGGCGTCCCCCAACTTGCTCCACCGCCCGGTCGCGTCGATCACGAGGTCGGCCGAAACGGTCTCTTGCTGGCCATTTCGATCAAGTGTTGCGCCGACGCAGCGACCCGATTCAACGATGAGTGCGTCAGCTTTTGTCGACCATTCTAGGCTGACGTTGCGGTGTGCCGCGAGACCATCTCGCATCGCGCCTTCCATCATTTCGCGCATGCCGAGATACATTGGCACACCGAGGCGCCGTGGGCGCCGCCAGCGACCGCTTTGGAAGAAGCGAAAGTCAGCGCCGAAATCCAGTTGCTTGCCACCTCGACCGACGAAGGCGCTCGAGAAGCCCGGATAGAGCATGTCGATCACGCGCTTACCTTCGAACAGAAGGTGGTGCGCATGCTGAGATTGAGGCGTGCTGCGTCTCACCGCGAATACATCGTCATCGGGCGCCGCGTCCTGATCGATGATTGTCACCCTGGAGAAATAAGGGGCTAACGCGCTGGCCGCGAGAAGTCCGGCGCACCCTGCCCCAATGATCAAGGCGTGGCTGTGCGTCTCGGTCAAAGCAAAGGTTCCCATCTCATTTGACGATCCAAGTAACGAACCTTCCGCTGCTGGCAATAGGGAAGGGGCGCTGATGCCGGGATGAATGTAATCAGCGTTACTGCCTTAATGTGACGGTCGGCGATGCAATGCGGATGCCGCGCGCGGGGCAGCGTAAGCCGGAAAATGCAACGAACCAGGTAGAGACACGCCGATCGCGGGCGGGCGTTTGTAGCGCGCTGGCGCCTCGGCGAGCGGGCGGGCGATCACAGGCCCAAACAGGGAGTTGAAGGTCAGTCCGATCGCCGCGAGGGTCCTTTGCGGCATTTTGTTCAGTCTAGTGGAGCTTCACAGATAGGCGTTGATCACTTCAAAAAGCGCCATGGCTATCATCGCCACGGGAATGATGCCGACTGGAACTTTTTGGCTAAATGGGAGCTTCGCAAACACCAACCAGATGAGGAACGCGACGCCAACGATGAGAGCAAGAATAGGCATATGAAATTCCTGGCCTCGTGCAGTCACGCCTCGCTATATCCCCAACCGCGCCTTCAGCCTACTCAGCTCATACAAATCATTGCGGCTGAAGCCGAGCCTGGAATCGATCGCGGCCGTCACCGCCGCGCCTAGTCGTTCGCCCATCGCTGTCAGCTTGCGAAGCTTCTCGCGCTCAGCCTCGCCGGCGACATCAGCGCCGCCCTCGTGGCTGGCCAAGATTAGTTCTTCCGCACGCAGCACCATTTCCATTTTCAGTTCGGCGTAGGCCATCAACTCTGCTTCGGAAAACGCGCCCACTGCGCCGATCTCGTGCAGCATCGCGCCGGCTTTGCTCTCGGCGAAATGGCCGGCGCGGATGGCGGCCAGCATTTCACGGTGCGCTGCGGCGTCCCTGGTCAGCCATGCGCGCGTCGCGCTCTCACTGCGCGCCAACGTCAGAAATAGCGTCGCCGGCGCTAGCAGCAGCGTCAGCACCATCGCGACGAGCGGCTGCTGTGGGAAATGATTGAAGACTGAATGGATGACCACGGCGACGACAAAGCCGGGCAAGAACAGCAATGGTTTGAATTCGTAGTGCGCCGCCGCGCTTTCTGACTGCGTCTCCGACATTTCGTGCGCGATCACGGCAAAGAGCGCCGTCGCCGCGCCATGCATCACAGCCGTCCCAAACCCGCGCACCAGCCAGTCGGTAACGTTCGTGCCGGTGAGCGTCAGCAGATACCAGGCGTTCTCGGCCACGGAGAAACCGGCGCCGATGGCAAAGCCAGCGATAGCGGCATCGAGTTTGAAACCCAGCCGGTTGCGCGAGAATAGGTAGATGATCGGCGCCGCCTTGAGGGCTTCTTCGATAGGCGGGGCGACATAACGCGTGAACGGCCCCCAGCCGATGGGAAAGCCCTCCATCACACGCCAATTTACGAGGTAGCTCACCAGCGCGAGCCCCGCGCCAACAGCAGTCAGTAAGGCGATGTCGCGGATCGGGATGAGATTAAAGACATCCAGCCGGTCAAACACCATGAGGAGGATGAGCACCGGCGCCATCGCGATCAGCGCCTTCAGCACGAGGTCTGCGAGCATCACATGATCTTCAGTGAGACCAGCACCTCGTTGCCGCGGCGCTCGCCGTCTTCGAAGCCCTCGGCGTAGCCCAGTGAGAGCACCATCGGCAAGCGGTGCGCGACGGTGAAATTCCAATCGGTCTGGACGCCGATGCTCTGATAGGAGCCGCGGTCTCCATTGACGGTTTCCGTTTCCAGCGCGCCGGCGAAGAAGGCAGTGCGCACTGAACTCAGGAAAAAGCCTGGCGAGCCCACGTCTTCGAACCGCACCGGCGGCAGATTGATCTCGGCCACGGAGCGCACGAAGCTCTGCGCATCGATCTCGTTGATCTCAAATCCCGGCAGGCTGTCATAGTCGCGGTAGCGCTTCACTTCGCGGTCATCGACATAATTGTTGCCGAAGGCGCCCATGTAAAAGCTGCTGAGCGGGCTCAATTCGTCACCGCCCGCGGCGCCCGCGGCGGTGTAAAGCCAGATCGAGGAATTGTTCATCGGCAGCGGCACGCCAAAATCGATGCCGCCGCGAATGCTGGGGAAGAATTCGTCATTGGCATGGTCGGCGCTGACCGCCAGGTTCCAGCGCCAACCGCGCTCGTGGTCGACGGCGCCGAGGGAGCGGGTGGTGTTGGTGTAGTTCAGCCGGGCGCTGAATGAAGCCAAAGTGTCGAACTGACTTTGGACGTTCTGGGCTGACGGCAGCGTGTCGAGCCCGGTGTAGTAGGCGGCCTCAACGTCGAGGTCGAGCTGGCGTGGCGGATCGTAGATGAACGAATGCCGATAGCCGACAATCACCGCGTCGCCGGCGCGCGCGCGTTCGGTTGGGCCGAAGAGGTCGTAGAAGTCGGCGTCATTGTGCCAATAGCGGAAGCGCCATTTCAGCGTGCGATACTCAAGATCAAGGTGCCAATCCTGATCTTCGTATTGCGAGTTGAGCGTATAAGATAAGGTCGCGTGCAGCTGGTTGAACTGCAGCGGGTCCTCGAACACCGCGTAATAGCCGAGCGCGGCGCGGCCGCGATAGCCTTCGATAATTGGATAGGCGGCGCCAAGACGCATCTCTTCTCGCGGTGTGTAATGCCCGCGCTCGGTGACCATGCTTTCGAAATCGATGGCGCTTGGGGGGCCGGCTGTCCAGGTCGTAACCACTGGGTGTTGCGCGGCGATGTCGGCGCCAAGGAAGCGCACATTGCCGAGGCTCTCTTGGGGCGTCGGTTGGAGTCTGGCCGGGCGGAAGCCCTGGCCGGTAAATTCATAGACGATGAGCGAGCCGTCGGCCTGCGGGATCGGGCGGAAAAAGCCTGTTTCGGCGTTCGACACCGCTTCCAATTCCTGCGTCGCGATTTCATAGCGGAAAATGTTGGATACGCCGGTGTAGTAGGCGCTGCCATAAAGGTAGCGGCCATCGGGTGAGAACACGAAACCCTCCGGCGTCGATGTACCGAGGCTGAAATGGGCGAAGGGTTCGGTGACGCCCGCCATCAAATCGTACATCTGGAATATTTGCACCGATTGATCGCCGTTCACTTCACCGACAGAGGCCGCCAGCATCGAGCCGTCAGCGGAGATATCGAGATCGAATGGCACGCGGCCAAACGGGAAGGTATGAACCTGATTCCAGCTTGTGTGGGGCTCCGGCATCCGCACCAAGGTCACGTAGCCGTTGAGGTGACGCAGGCCCCACAGCGAGCGGTCCGCGGGGTTGAACACGATGTCGCCGATGCGTGCATCCCGGAGCACCATCTCCTCGCGGCCGGTGGTTACATCGAGCCGCATGATATCGCGATAGGCGTAATTGTCCGTCGTGTACCAGGCCGTGTTGCTGCTCGGATCATACGCCAGCGAAGTGACGCGGTAGAGCATTGCGCCTTTGATATCGACGAGGTGGCGGATATCGCCGCTGCCCGGCGTCAGTTCGCCAATGTGGCCGATGACGCCCGGATAACGAAACGCGCCGATCAAGGCCCCCGTTTGTGGATTGACGAATGTGCGTGACACCGAGCCCAAAGCGCGCGGCGAAAGCGGCGCAGCGTTGGTGATCGGGAACGCTCGCACCGAAGCCAAATTTTCCCGCTGGTACTCGAATTCCCACTCGATCCAGTTTTGCCATGCTTGGCTCAAAGGCATCCCGAACACGCGGCGGAACTGCGCACTGTAATAGGCCTCGCTATCTTCATCGCGGCGCAGCCACTCAATCACGCGCTCTGGCGTGTAGTGCAGCGCCATGTAGCTGAAGAAGCGTGTGCCATAGAGGTAGTCATTCACGCCGACTTGGAAGTCGACGAAGATGCCTTCGGATTCGAGGCCCACCGGCGAATAGAAGTGCGCATCGTCGCGCACCATCGAGCGGAACACCATTTCATCGTAGGCGCCCTGCGCGCGGCCAAAGCCGCCAGCCATCCATGTTTCCATGAACACGGCGCTGCCTTCCAGATACCAGCGGGGCACGTTCACGCGCGGCGTCGTCAGATAATTATAGAGGATCGATTCCGGATGCTCCTGCACCGGCATCGGCTTGCCGCCGAACACGCGCCGCCAGAACGCATCGCGCTCGTTCCACACATCCATCAAGGCCACGTGCGTGACTTCGTGATTGGTGAGCGTGAAGAAGCGTTCGCCGGGGCTGAAGGTTTCATAAGCGAGGCTGAGCGGCGCGACATCGATCAGCAACGCATTGTTGGGTGAAGAGCGTGCGGCGGCGTTGCCGTAATCGGAAAAATCCTTGAGCAGGAGGGTGACCTGGTCCCACGGCTCCCAGTTGAACATGCGCTGCTGATAGTCGAGCGCGTTCTCGAAGCTGCGCCCAACATAGGGGGTCAGATATGTGCCCTGCGGCGCAAAGAAGAGAAGCCGCATATCTTGGGTTTCGATGCGGCTGAGATCGATGACGGGAATGTCGCCTGGTGCGCGGCTCGGCGCTTGTGGCGGCGGCGGCGCCGTCTCTTCGGGCGGAGCTTGGGCGGGAGGCGCCTCGTCGATGATGCGAGGCTCGTCAGCTGCCTCCGTTTGCGCCGACGCGATCGGCGCAAACATCAAAGCAGCTAGAAAGATCCCCCCACGGATATTCACGCTCTATGCCTAACACGGGCCCACCGGAGCGAAGCAGCGCATCGCCTAAAGCGATGCGCTGCACCGCATCAGTTCGCCTCTAGCGCGTTGGCGAAGTTCGCATCGCGCGCCATGGCTGCAAACGCCGGTTCACGCGCCAGCGCCGCGAACGCCGGCTCATTGGCCAGCGCCTCGAACGCTTGCGCATTGGAGGCTAGGGCCTGCATCGCCTGGGCATTGCTGGCCAACGCCGCAAAAGCTTGCGGATTGGACGCCATCGCCGCGAAGGCTTGCGGGTGACGCGCCATCAATTGCGCCGCTTGGGCGTCAAAGCCGCGCGCCGATCGGGTGATCGCCGCTTGCGCTTGAAACGCCTGTGCATTCTGAGCCATCGCCGCGAGGCTCTGGGCGTCGCTAGCGAGTGATCGGAAGGCGTCGGCATTGCGCGCCATAGCTTGGAACGCCTCCGCATTGCTCACCATCGCGTCAAACGCCTGTGCATCGCTCGCGAGCGCCTCGAAGGCTTCGGCATTGGCGGCCAGCGCCTCGAACGCTTGCGCGTCCGCCGCGAGCACGCGCATGGCTTGCGAGTCGCGCGCCAGCGCCTGGAAGGCCGAAGCATCCGTCGCCATGGCGACGTTGGAGCGCGGGTTGCGCACGGCGGACGCAAAGTTGGCGTCGCTGGCGAAAGCGGCAAACGCTTGCGGATTGCTCGCCATCGCCGCGAACGCGCGCGGGTGGCGGGCGAGGGCCGCAAATGCTTGTGGGTGCTGCGCCATCGCCGCGAACGCTTGCGGCTCGCGGGCAAGTCTGGAGTAGGCCTGCGCATTGGCGCTGAAGGCGGCAAGCGCCTGCGCGTCCAAGGCCTGGGCGGTACTTGAGTTCGCCTGGAACGCATTGGCGCTACTGGCCATAGCCGCCAGACCCTGCGCATTGCTGGCCAGGGCTTCGAAGGCCTCTGCATTATTGGCCATGGCCTCGAAAGCTTCGACATTCGATGCAAGAGCGCTGAAGCGTTGCGCATCGCGCGCCAGCGCCTGGAACGCCTGCGCGTTGGATGCGAGCGCCTCGAACGCCTGTGCGTCGGCTGCAAGTACGCGCATCGCTTGCGCGTCATTCGCCAAAGCTTGGAAGGCTTGCGCCTCGCGCCGCATGGCGACGTTGGCTTCCGGGTTACGCGCCGCTGCGGCGAAGTTGGCGTTATTGGCGAAGGCCGCAAAGGCTTGCGGATTGTTCGCCATCGCCGCAAAGGCGCGCGGATGGCGGGCAAGGGCGGCGAAGGCTTGCGGGTGCTGCGCCATGGCGGCGAATGCACGTGGCTGGCGCGACATCGTCTCGAACGCTTCGGCGTTGCTGGCCATCGCCGCGAAGGCTTCGGCGTTGGCGGCCTGCGCTTCCGTCGATTGGGCGATGCCAGCTTGCGCCGCATTAGAAAGCGCCGCGAAGGCTTGCCGATCGCGAGCGAGCGCGGTGAAGGCCTCGGCGTTTTGGGCCATCGCCAGCAGCGCCTGCGGATTTTGCGCCAAAGCCGCGAAGTTGGCGTCGCGCGCCAGAGCCTGGAACGATGGATTGTTGATCAAAAGCTCGAACGCGTCCGTCTGCATGAGGAGCGGCACGGCATCGTCGCCGAGCGTCACATCGGAGCCGGTAACCTGCGCCGCGCGGTAGCGTTCCGCTGGGGCAATCGTGCCGGTGCTATCGGAACTTAGCGGCGGCAGGACGGTGCCGACCGCCAGGGCTGCGATCGCCACAAGCGTTATCCCGCCCATCGCGGCGATGCCGAGCTTGGCGTTATTCGAAAGCGCGTTGTCGCTCATTTCAGGGTCTCCTCCACGCGGAAGCGACGTTGCTGCCGTTAATTACCGTCAGTCAATGATTTCTTGACCCCTGGGAAACCCCGGACGCTTTTAAAGTGACAAAGGTCACGCTGCCGCTTGCCCTCTTCCCGGCTGAGGGGAAGCGGGCGTTTCGCCAGCGGATCGGAGGGGAGCGCCGATTGCCGCAAGCATGAGACAAATGTAATCCTATCCCGGCTGCCCGCTTCGTTCGGGTCGTAATGGGGAGAGTTCGACATGATCGTGCGGTGGTTGATTGTAGGGTTTTTGCTTTGGATCGCGATTGCGCTCGGCTTCCGGTTTGCCGGTGAGCAAGTGTTCACCTCAGGTGGCGACGGCATCATGTGGCTGTTCATGATCTTGCCAGCTGTTTTGTTGGTGGTGACGTTCGCGTTCCTGAAAATTTTGAATGTCGCGCCGACCGACCGCTCAGAAGCGGCGTCGATCATGGCGGTGCCTGGTCTGCTGATCGGCATCTACACGATCAACAGCTTTCAGTTCGTGTTTCCGAATCTCGATGCATCGTTGGGCGCCAGCTACGCGGCTTTGATGTTCGCCTGCTACGCGGCCGTCATCATCGCCGGGATCGTAACGTCGCGTCTCGAAAGCATCTAATCTTGAGGGCGGCGCGGGGATAGTCCTCGCGTCGCTCTTGCCTCGAGAGCGGCGGACCCATCATGGAGAGCGGCACCAGCGGAGCATATAAGCGCTTCGCCTTGCAGGCCGCTGTGTTGGCCTGGGCGGCGCTGCTGCTTTTCTGGGCGTTCTACGCAATCGATTTCTTCGCCCCGCAGCGTTACGATGGCGGCGGGCTGCTTGATCAGTATTTCGGATTTAGCTCAGGCACTGAGTCCGTTTACGAGTTGGTCGGCGTTAACGTCGCCATCTTCGGTATCGTCATCACCGTCGTCAGCATTATCGTTCAGCTCTCGTCCGATCGGTACACTGGTGTTGCGCGGGTATTCTTGCGCGACCGGCTGAATATCTATGTGGCGGCATATTATGTCATCGCGTGCGTCGCCAGCACGTGGCTCTCAGCTTCGACCAACGAGGACTATATCCCCCGGCTGACGCTGTTGGTGCTGCTGTCGCTGACCACGGGCGGATTGGTGATCACGATGCCGTATTTCGGCTATGTGTTCTGGTTTCTGGCCCCGCAGAATCTGGTGAGGCGCATCCGCCTCGACGCGGTGCAATGCGTGTGCGAAGGCGCGCGCAAGCAAGAGCGCGATGCATGCTTCGAGGCGCAGGCCAAAACACTGTTCGCGCTCGAAGAACTGACCGACATCGCCAACAGCTCGATCTTCGGCAAAGATAAGATTATCGCCAGCTCCGCTGCCGATGGACTGAAGGATTTCGCCGTCGAGTATTTGAAGGTGAAGGCGCAGGCGAGCGCGGCGTGGTTCACCATCGGTCCGGAAATTCGTCAGAACCCCGACTTTGTCGCCATGGATGCGGAGTCGCTCCAGGACCTTGAGCAGCGCCGCACCTGGGTCGAATGGAAGGTGATGCGCCAGTATCTCAGCATCTACAACGAAGCGCTGAGTTCGATGCGGGATATCACCTACGTGATCGCGATCGACACGCGTTATATAGGTGAAGCGGCCGCTGACGCAGACGACGATGAGCTGATCGGGCTCGTCTATCGATTTATGAATTCATATCTGCGCTCGACACTCAATGCGCGCGACGTCCGCACCGCCTACAACGTGCTCAACCAATATCGGAAGCTGGTTGAATCGCTGCTGACGAAGGGCAAGCACAAGGCTGCACTCGAAGGCGTGCGACATATGAAATATTACGGCCTCATCGGCTTTGATATGGATCTGAGCTTCATCACCGAGACGGTGGCATATGATTGCGCGACGATCTCCCAACTCGCCAATGAGGTCGCTTCGCCCGTCGAGCAGGCTATTCTCGACGAGTTTCTCGAGCTTGATCGCGCCCCGTTTGTGCGCGGCAAGGAAAAAGCCTTGATGGGCGTACGCAAGGCGCAGGTGAAGCTCGCCGCCTATTATATCTCCGTTGATCAGCTCGACCGCGCCCGCGCCATTGCTCGCGATATGCATGAGGAGCCGCCGGAGCGTCTGCTCAAAATTCGCCGCCAGCTCGAAAACGTCGAGAGCAAGGATTTTTGGGAAATCATCGATCGCGGGCGCAATTTCGAGTATATGCCGCCCGCCCAACGTGAGAGCCTCGCGACCTTCTTCGGTTGGTTGGGAACGGAAGAAGCTAGCGCCGGGACCGAGCCGGAATAGGCGGAGGGGATCGCATGCTTGTCTGGTTTGGCGCGGCGCTTGGAGCGCTCATTGTGTTTCTCTTGGCCCTGCGCTTCGCGCCGGCCAGAACCAACATCATCATCGATACCGCCGCGTCCGCGGCGCGGGCGGAGATGACTTTGCTCTGGGGCTTGGGGCCAAGCATCGTGAAGCGGGCGTTGCCCAAGGATGAAACCGGGGCGCCGCTCGCCGTCTTCAATGATGCGCAGCTGATCGGCCATGCCTTGATGACGCCGGGGATCGCCGACGTGACCATGGGGGCCTACGAACGCTTGTTTGCCTTCGATCCGAAGCGCGCGCGGCTCGAACTCGGGCTCAACCTGGGCGACAGCGCCAAAAATCTGGTGGTTCAAACCTCTGTCGAGGCGGCCTTGGCGTCGGCGCCTCTGCCGGTTCGCCAAAGCGTGACGCTTCAAAAATGCGGCGCGCCAGGGGCCGAGTTTTCGGTCCGGGTTGAGCTCAACGCTTCGCCCGCGGCGTTGGATGCGATCTATAGCCGCCTTAAGTCGTCGCGGGCGGCCCGTGAGTTCCGCCGTCGGCTGAAGCAAAAGATCAAAGCCAAGACCGCCAAGGCGCCTCGCGAGGTCCGCGCGTCCTGAGGGCGTAGCGCGTTACCAGTCACTTACGGCCTAGCCGGACGCTTCGCGGTTCCGTCAAAATCATTCTGTGCCCTCGGGCTTGAGCTAACTCTGCCTCCGATTGCCGTGTGGCGGCTGGTTGGGGGTATGAAATTGCCAAATCCCGAGATGGGCGATCAGCAGTTCGTGATTTCGCCTTTTCGCGAAAACGCTCCGTCGCCACATCCATGCCTCGCTTAACGATAAAAGTGGCTTTGCTGCGAAGCGATCAGGGGGCTGACGCTAAGTGCGTGGGAGCGAAATCTCACGCGAACGGACGGGGCCTTGAGCCAGCCCGGCGCCGATAGAACGTAGGTGGTGGAGCGTAATGGATCACGATTTCTGCAATACTGACGGCGCGCGCCGCCTGAAGCAGCGGATCGAGGAATACTGGCGCGAGCGCGGTTATCAGGTTGATATCAAGCTCATCGAGGCGGGTTTTGTCGCGGCGATGCGTTCGGCTCGAACTGATGTCCGTAGCGATATGGTCAATGGATTCCCGACGAAGCGCGCAAGCACGAATGACCGAGAAAGATCGGCGCCGGCCAAACGCGGGCCGCTTGAGATCGCATAGGCTGCGATTAAGGGCGGGCCGCGAGCAGGCGCCGGCACACGGGCGTCACTTCCGAAAAATGGTTGAGCACGACGTCAGCGCCGAGTGTTTCGGCGCTGACGTCGGAATATCCGAAAGCCGCGACCGCAACCGGCGCGCCCGCGCCGCGTGCAGATGCGATGTCGGCGACGGTGTCGCCGATCATCACCGAGCGACGAACTGATCCGCCGCCGCGTGTGACGGCTGCGCGGTAATGATCCGGATGCGGCTTTCTTTGCGTCACCGCATCAGCCCCGACAATGGCGGCGAAACAGTCTGCAAGGCCAAGCGCGGTCAGCAATTGTGTCGACAGTTCGGTGCGCTTATTCGTGCAAACCGTGAGCTTTGCGCCCATCGCGGCGAGTTCAGCCAGCGTATCCTCGACGCCGGGAAACGGCCGCGACTCGCGGGCGATATCGGCGCGGTAGAAATCGACGAAGGCCTCGGTCATCTGGTCGAGCTTTTCGTCGCGAAAGTTGACGCCGGCCCGCGCCGCGGCGCGCTCAATCAGCACCCGTGCGCCCTGGCCAACCATGTTGCGCACGGTCTCCAATTTCATCCGCGGCAGGCCTTCCAACGCCATCGTTTCGTTGAGCGCTCGGACAAGGTCAGGGGCGCTATCGACG
>SXGT01349542.1_pt1 | contig 46825 bp, 35 predicted proteins | sample 3176221 | NCBI WGS metagenome assembly SXGT01 (sample SAMN11356862, study PRJNA531348) | freshwater metagenome | isolation source: freshwater sample F1-120 | place: China: Fuxian Lake, Yuxi | collected 2017-12-25 | reverse complement strand
GGAGCGAGGGTGGAGGCAACAACGACACGCGGCCCCTCCGGTCGCACGCTGCGCGTGCGCCTCCGGGCCAGGCTCTCGGGAGCCGCCAGCTCTCGCTGGCGCCGGCTCCCTCCGAGCCGTTTGCGGCTCCGCCAGCTCGCCGCAAACCCCTCCTCGGCGTCTGATGAGCGCCGGGCGCCTCTGGCGCGAGCAGCCGCAACCTTTCGCAGGCTGTAAAACGTCTCATCGCTGACAGCGTGCGGTAGAAAACCTCGATCGACGATTCAGTTTGCCAGGTCTACAGCGTGAGCTCTTCCCACTCGACCTGACGCCTCTTCTGGATGGCCGTACGGCCGAGGATGGCCATGAGGGTCGCGACGCGGCCCGCCTCGATATTGGCGAGAGGCTCCTTGTCCTGGCGGATGCATTGCACGAAGCTCTGAATGGCGAGCTCGGTGGGGTCCTCCTCCGGGGGGAGCGGGATGTCCTTCGCTTGGGCCTTGCCGTCCTTCGAGACTGTGAGCCGCGTTGTATTCTCTAACCTGGCCCCGCGGCCGTCCGTGCCAAGAAAGGTTTGGTGGAGGCCGCCGAGGCCGTTTGGAGTGTATATACAGTGGCTATACTGAAGGGTGATCTCGTTGGGGAACTCATAGGCTACGCTGTAGTGGTCCATGATTGTCCGCTCCGGTGGGGTGCCCTTCAACGCGTTGGTGCCGCCGACCCCCGTCGCTCGAAGCGGGTGGCTCTTGAGCACCCAGCAGAACACATTCATCTCATGCACCGCCTGCTCCACGATGAGATCGCCCGAGAGCTTGCGGTCGATGTACCAGCCCGAGGTGGGATAGCTGGCCGTGTGCCGGGCCGCGGTGACGAAGTTTACCTTTCCAATTCCGCCGCTCTGGACAACGTCGGCGAGGGCAAGGAACCCGCTGTGATAGCGCCACTGGAAACCCACCTGGAATCGTTTCCCTGACTTCTTGACCGCCTCGTGGATGGTCTTGACGTCCTCGGGAGTGGGCCCCAGGGGCTTTTCGCAGTAACAATGCTTTCCGGCCGCAAGCGCAGCGACGGCGTGCTCGGCGTGCAAATGGATCGGTGTGGCGATCACGACGGCGTCGACGTCCTTCCGGTCGAGCAATTCACGGTAGTCGTGGATTCCGGCTGGCTGCATCCCGCCGCACTTCTCGACGGCTGCATCCCGCCGCTTTGGGTCAATGTCGCAGATCGCAGTCACTCTCAGCGTCGAAACTGAGATGCAGTTGAGGGTGTGTCGGAGGAGGTTTGATCCGCGGTCCCCCACGCCCAGAAACCCAAGTCGCAGAAACTCATTCGCTCCCTGCACGTTGGGGCGGGAGGAAGCCGGCAGGGATGCGACCAGCGAACCTCCTGTCACCGCTCCAGTTGTCTTGAGAAATCGACGGCGCGTGAGGGGTCTCTCCTGATGCACGCTCAAACTCCGTAAATGGACCTTGGGGGAGGCAGGACTTGGCTGGACTACACTTCCTCGCGGGGGGAGTAAGAGCTCTCCCCGCACCGGCCACCTCCGGCGCCCATGGTGAGGGCGCGTTGGCCAGGATGTCCCAATCATGGCTGCGAGGAGTATACGCCACGACCATGGGGCAAATCAGGCCAAAATCTGTAAGATAAGCGCCCCAAGTCAGACTCCCTGGCTTGGCGGAGCCCCCGGCGATCCTTTGTTCAACCCGACACCCCCGAAGTCACCTGTGGAAATTTTCCTCTTGCACTCTTCTTGGAGCTTCCGATAAACTACCTAAAGTTAGGGTAATAAGGATTAAAAATGTGGACGTCAGGACAGGCGTAGAGTCTTGGCAGTCAAGGTGGCAAGCCTAGTGGCTGAGTGACTGGGTTGCTTCGGGGGATTTCACAGTCGCGCAAAAAACCCTGAAGTGACTCCGAAATGGTTGTCCTCAGATGGTCTGTTAACGCGGGTCGAAGAATGTTTCACCCTATAAAGCATCGGTTCACCCCAAGAATTCTGTTCACTCTGTTCTTCGAGCTCGTCGCTGTCAGCGCCGGGTTGGTTGCCCTTCTCTACACTCGATCTGCGTTGACCCACGTGAGTGGGTGGAATGTTTGGATCCCGCTCTTCGCTGTCTGCTCGACTCTTGTAATACAGTTCGGTCTTTGGTCGTTCGGGCTCTATACGCGACAGGTTGTCTATTCCGGTGAGAAGGCCTTCAAGCGCGTTCTTGGAGCCTTCACTTTCCTGGCGGTGGCCCTTGCTCCTGTCTGCTATGCATTCAGCCAGACAGGAGATCCGATCTTCAATGTCAACGTAAAGTTCTACACGCTGGTGCTTGCAGTCTTCATTGGGATTGTTGCCGTCGAGCGATACTTGGTGCTTCGATTCTTCAAAGGCGTGCCCTACTTGGGAAACCTGCTCGTCCTCGGCACCGGGGATTGCGCCCGCGAGATTATTCGTGAAGCTCGGAGGCACCACGGAACCGCTCTTCGGCTCGTTGGGATTCTGGGTGAGTCTCAACTCCAGGTGGGGGAGCAAATTGCAGACGTTCCAATTATTGGCGCCCTCTCGAACGTGAAGAGCACTATTTCCGACCTGCGAGTGAATACGGTGCTTCTCGCTGCTCCCTACAACCACCCGCTCTTGCCACTCGATTTCCTTCTGGAGCGCAAGATGGAGGGGCTTACAGTCTACGACGCCAGTGTCTTCTACGAGACGATCTCCCAGAAGATACTCTTGGAGAAGTTGGATCCCTTCACGCTTCTCTTCCCAAGCGGCTACAGAATGACCCGACTCCGGAGCACCGTCAAGGATGTCTCCGAGAGGCTTCTCGCTCTCGTGCTGCTATCGATTTTCTGCATTCCAATCGCTGTGGCCATGGTGCTCGTGCGTTGCACCTCCCCCGGGCCGGTGATTTACACCCAGCAGCGAGTCGGCAAGAGAGGGCGGACCTTTACACTCTACAAACTCCGCTCAATGCGGCTTGATGCAGAGACTGGCACGGGTGCTATCTGGTCCCGCAAGGGCGATCCGAGGCAGACTCCGGTCGGAAAGTGGCTCCGGCGCACCCGGGTCGACGAGCTTCCGCAGCTCTTCAATATCCTCAAGGGTGACATGGCCTTTATCGGTCCGCGCCCCGAACGCCCTGAGTTCGCGGAAGAGTTCAAGAAAAAGATACCGTTCTATCACCACCGGCACTTTGTGAAGCCGGGCCTCACGGGTTGGGCGCAGGTCTCCTTTCCGTACGCCTCGAACCTCGAGGACTCAAAGGAAAAGCTCCGTTACGACCTCTACTACGTGAAGAACATGTCGCTGGTCTTTGACTTCCTGATCCTGCTGACGACTGCCAGGGCGGTTGTCAGGGGAGCAGGTGTCGGTTAGCCAGGTGAACCGTCGCGATGGGGCCGGGTATACTCGCCCGAAGTGCTGACCACGAAGCGTCTTTCACACTTGGCCGCGGCTGTTATCGTGACCTCCGCGGATTATGGCCTCGCCTCGACATGGGTCGCAGCGAGCTATGGGGCGCGTGGTATGGCTGGCATTGTGCTTTGGCTCTTCTTTTTTCGCGCATTTCCCCTCGGTGGCGACATGGCGGTTCCAAACTGGAGCCGTATTCGCGTGTCCCTGTCCTGGCTGTGCAGTTTTGGCGAGGTCTGCTTGCCTGTGGGCCTGTGCGTCCTGGCATCCCTCGCTCTGGCGAGCCGAGTCGTGGGTTGGAACGTGCGTTATGAGTTGGGAGCGATTGGTTCGATGGAGGAAATCTGGCCCTTCTTGCTCCACGGGGTGATAGCCGCGCCCTTGGTGGAAGAGCTGATCCACCGTGGCATCGTTTACCCGAGGCTCGAGCAGGCCATGACTCGGGCTCAAGCGGTCTTCGTCTCGGGTTGCATCTTTTGGGTCCTCCACTGGGTGGATCGGGGGGCTGTCTCGCCCGTGAACCACCTGCTTGCAGGTTGGATTCTGGCCTGGGCGGCGCAGGCGACCCGGTCTTGCCTTGCTCCTACTTTGCTTCATGCAATGGGGAACCTGCTGGTCCTTGGGCTCGACATCGTGTGGATTCAGGATCCAAATCTTGTGCGGGCTGTCCTTGGAGCTTGAGAGCGTGAGCCATCCCTGGCCCCCGCACAGTTGTCCACTGAACAGTTCGTAGGTCTTGTGTCCGGGCAGCCGAGCCCACAGCATACCACGGGGATCTGGTATCCGGGAAAGCGCGGCTGTTGAACCACGCGGTGCCACAAGATGGTATCATGTTCGAGCCCACCTTGCAGAAAGCTCGTGAACAACGCTGTATTTGTTGGACATCGCAGCCAGCGAGGTTCCGCGCTGGCGCTAATCGGAAACTTGCGCGCTGATTTTTCCACCTTCCGCGATGCGGCCATCCTCGATGCCATTCCCGAGACGATCTCCGCAAGAGGCCACAACCCGTCTTGTGCGGAGAGCGCATTCCTCCAGCGGGGTTGACCACCGGTGCTGAGAGACGTTTTCGTACTCCTGATTCTGGTAGTTGGTGGTTACTTCTGCTTCCAGGGCCCCTACTACGTGCTCCTGCTCTATATCTGGAACGCGTATTTCCGGCCGGAGCACTGGGTATGGAGTGCTCAGTGGCTCCTTACCCTCAAGGTTTCCTATGTGCTGGGAGTGGCCATCGTAGTCAGCACTATCTTCTCGAAGCAGCGGTTTCGTTTTACGTTTCACAGCTTCTTGCTGTTCCTGATCCTTGCGCAAGCTCTGGTTTCCGTACTGCTCTGCGAGCATTTCGATTACGCATGGTCCTCCTGGGTTGACTTTCTGAAGGCAACGCTAATTGCGTTCCTGATTCCAGCTCTTGCCAATGATCGAAAAAAGCTTCGACTTCTCATCTTGGTGATGTGCCTTTCTCTCGGTTTTGAAGGCTCGAAGCAAGGCTGGGTGGGAATGTTGAGCTATCCCGGGGCGCTGAACTCGAATGACATTCCTTTCCTGGGAGACAATAACGGCGTGGCGGTCGGAATGCTCATGCTGACCCCGCTCTTCGGGGCGCTGGTAGCCACCACTTCTTCAAAGTGGGCGAAGCGTTTCCTCGGCTTCTTGATGATTGGAGTGGTTTATAGGGCCTTGTCGACTTACTCGAGGGGAGGCTTTCTTTCGTGCGCTGCCCTGGCAGTAATTTACTGGATACGATCGAGGGGCAAGCTAAGACTCCTCCTGGCGTTCTCGTTGACTGCGGCAATTGTCTTGCCGGTACTTCCGGATGAGTTCTGGGGCCGTATGCAGACGATCAAGACGTACGAGGAGGTGGAAGACGATTCAGCGCTCTCTCGCTTGCACTTCTGGCAAGTCGCATTGAAAATGGCCGATGCAAACCCCTTTTTTGGGGTTGGCTTCAACGCCTACAATCTTTCCTTCGACAAGTATGATTTTTTCTACGGGCGCTATGGCGAGGGGCGCTCCGTTCATAGCGTCTGGTTTGGTGTGGTTGCGGAGCTGGGATACGGAGGGCTGTTCCTTTACGTGTTCAGCGTAATCCTTGCGCTTCGCAACTGTGCCTTTACGCGAAAGGTCGCACGCAGAAATCCCCAATACTCTGATCTGGAGCGATTTGCGACCTCCGTCGAATCTGGCCTCTGGGTTTTCCTCGTCGGCGGAACGTTTCTCTCATTTCAGTACAACGAAATGTTCTTCCACTTCATCGGACTTAGCATCGCGCTCAGGATTGCCGCGCGCTCGATCGACGGCACCGCGGGTGACACGCCACAGAGTACGTTCGAGAATGAGGCGGGGGCAAGCAAGTCGCGGCCCGAGTTTGAAGGAGCCCGCACATGAACCGGGGGGTCTTCTCCGTTGACTGCCCCGCGCACCCTTCGAGCTGCCAGTCGAAGCCGCTTGACTCCTGGCCGGGCGGCTCACCAATGGGCTTCGAGTCCCGCCGGGTCAGCTTCCCGAGGCCTTTCGAGTCGCCCACAAGCTGGCTTCGATTTTTTGCGATCGTACCAGGAGCCAGGAACGCTGCTTCCAGGGTTCGGGGTGTTTGGGTACGGAGGCTTGCGTGAAGCTTCTTCAGCTCGTACATGGTTTGCCCATCGGGGGTACAGAAGTCATGGTCTGCCACCTCGTGCGTGGTCTGCGACGCCTCGGGGTTGACGTCGCGGTCGCCTGCATGGACCAGGTCGGCGAGCTTGGCGAGGGGCTCAAGGCCGAAGGCGTTTCGGTCGAGCTCCTGACCCGGAAAACAGGTCTGGACAGGCAACTGGGACGGCGAATCGCCTCCCTTGTTCGCTCGGGTGGTTTCGACCTCGTCCACGCCCACCAATATACTTGTTTCGTCTATGGTGCTTTGGCGAAGCCGAGGTCGCTAAAACCGCTGCTTTTCACGGAGCACGGTCGGTTCTATCCCGACGGCTCAAGCTTCAAGCGCCGCATATTCAACTATCTGTACGCGCGTCGCGCGGACCGCGTCACCGCCGTCTCCGAAGGAGTGAAGCAGAGCCTCGTCAAGGTCGAGGGCTTCGACGCCAGGTACATCGATGTGATCTACAATGGCATTGAGCTGGGTCGATTTTCAGGTGCGGCCTCGAGGAACACAGCGGAGGCCAGGGCGAGCCTCGGACTGCGGCCGAATGTGAAAGTGGTCGGTACCGTTGCCCGACTGGACAGGATCAAGAACCAGGCGATGCTCATCCATGCGATCAGAGCCTTGAGGCATTCGGGTCTCGACGCGTGCCTGCTTGTAGTGGGTGACGGCCCCGAACTGGCGAGCCTCGAAGCTGTAACGGAGCAACTGGGGCTCGTCGAGCACGTGCGCTTCCTTGGAAAGCGAAGCGACGTGCACAAGGTCTTGCAGGCGATGGACGTCTTCGCGCTTTCCTCCTTCAGTGAAGGTACTCCCATGACCCTCATTGAAGCCATGGCGGCCAGGGTGCCCATAGTGTCGACGGGTGTTGGCGGAATCCCGGAGATTATCACGGACGGCAAGGAAGGCCTTCTGATCACCGGGACGCCCCCGGATTCCTCCAGACTCTCGGATCCGGCGGCGGCGGAATACCTGGGGCGTTTTGTTGCGGCGCTGCGGAGGCTGCTTCTTGAGGAGGATCTTGGGAACCGCCTGCGGCAGAACGCGCTTGGCCGCGCTTTGAAGGAGTTCTCGCTCGAGGTCATCCTCGAGAAGTACCTCTCGATCTACGAGACCTTGTGTAGGTCCTCCATCCAGAAGGCCGCTTTGAGATGAGGCAAGCACGATGGGGGTGACGTCACAGCAGGAGCCCCCTCCTGATGGTGGCGGGAAACCCGGCGAAGGTCATCCCTTCCAGGCTGCCCGAGGGTGCGGTACGGCCTCCTCGATCAGGGCTTCCAAACGGGCCAGTTGATCATTCCAAACGTAGCGGTTCTCAACGAGCTTGCGCCCTTTCTTTCCAATTCGTGACGCCATGGCCGGGTCATTGAGGAGCTGGACAACCTTGGCCGCGAATTCCTTGGCATCATCCGCTGGCAGCACCCCTTCGCCTTCCAGTGCATCCACTCCCCTGAATGCCGCCCGGGTGACGACGACAGGGGTCCCCATGGCCATGGCCTCGAGGACCTTGTTCTGAATCCCCCGAGCCAACAGGAGCGGCGCCACGGCTGCTGCGGCGTTTTGAATGTAAGGTCGCACGTCGGGCACCTGCCCCGTGACGATCACGCCGGGTTGTTGACCCAGAGCAATCACTCTGGACGAAGGCCGTGCGCCCACAATCGTGAAGCTGGCGCCAGGGATGTTGAGCTGCACCTCCGGCAGGATTTCCGAGCAGAACCACTCCACCCCTTGCATGTTCGGGAAGTAGTCCATGACTCCGGTGAACACGATGTTGGCCGACGGCGGCTTTGGGCCCTGTGGTCTGAAAAAGTCGAGATCCACGCCGTTGGAGACCACCTCGAATCGGGCGCCTGGTATGAGGCGTTTGCAGTCATCTCGTTCTGCCTCGGTTCTCACGACCGTCACTTTCGCTTTCCTTGCGATCTCACGCTCATAATTCAGCAGCCTGCGCTCCTCGAGCGAATAGATCCTCGCCCTCGGCCAAGAATTATAGCTCGCATAAAGCTCCCACTTGCGTGAGTCCAGATCCACGAAGTCAGCGACCAGCGGAACATTGGGCAGGAGATTAACGTATTGCCCCATGGAAGAGCTGAAGATCACGACCACATCAAACTTCACACGGGCTGCCCTTGCCGCAATCATCCTCGCCAAGTCGTCAGAGTGATAATAGGCGACTGAAAGGGGCGCCCCCGTGAAGACGGCCTTGACGGCACCCAACCTGGCTCGCATGGGTTTCCGGACTGCCACGTCCACGATCATGCCGAGCTTCTCAAGCTCTGGAGCAAAGGCTGCCTCATCGTGCGAGTCGGCCAGTGCCGCGATGTGCACCTTGTGGCGTTGAGCCAAAAATCGCACGGCGTTGAACGAGGCGATCTTGTCTCCGCGGTTGGGCGGGTAGGGAACTCTTTGCGCAATGTAGAGGATATTCAAGTGCGTCGACGGGATTTTCGGGGGTGGTAGTGGCAGAATCCTTTGCGATCCAGGGACAATCACGCCTAATTTGATAGCTGTTTCCGCACCTTGGGACCTAACCACGTGGCGACTGAGACTGGCAATCGGCTCCAGACCCACGTGAGGGCCTTGTGTTCGGCTGGCTTGTAGACTTTTTGGGGCTCCGGGGCGCCGTTTGGGTTGAACGAGGTCCAGTGAAGCGGTTTGGGCTCGGCTCCCCACTGCACCTTGAATTTGTAAGTGCCCGAGTCGACGTGCGAACGGCCGAAATCGAAGAAATTTTCCCCTGCATCAGCGGCTTCGGCGAGGATGCGCCAGTAAAGAGAATGGTTTGGGCACGACGAGAAAACCTCCCTGAGGGACGATGCCCAGGGCACAGTCACGATGCCCCGAAACTGGACCGCGATCGCGCCGCCCACGATTTTTCCAGAAGAGTTTCCGGTAAGGTAAAGCTTTGCCTTCTGAGCAAAGGCCAGAAATACTGCCTCCAGAAAAGCTCTTGAATGCACAGGCGAGCCCAGATCTCGCATGTTTGTGGCGAAGACTTCGTAAAACTCGCCGAGACGCGAGGCGTCGACCAGTTCTGTCCTCAGCCCCTCCTTTTCCGATTTGCGCACCTGATTCCGGACCTTGGGCGAGAAGGACTTCCAGAGAGCCTCGCTTTGGGTTGAAAGGGGCAGGACCAGCGTGGCCCGGTCGCACTCCTTGACTCCCTTTGGTGCGAGTTCCCGGAGATCAATCCCACGGACGCCTCGAGACTGAGCGAGCTCAAGGGCCTTTGACCAGAGAGCCGCGGCAGACTGCTCTGAAGTGGCGAGCAGCCTTGCCTGGTCCAGGTAGGGTAGCGAGACGATCCGGTTGCCCGTCATGGGGCCGTTCATGTGCACCAGGGGCAGGACGCCGATCATACGTTCGCCCTCGTAGGCCCCCAGATAAAAGGCTTGCTTCCGGTAGACTTTCTCGATCACTCCCCTCCACCCAAAGAGATGCCCCAGGTTGGCGGCAGGCTGCTCCGAAACGAATTGGTCCCAGACTTTGCCGTCTGCCGCAGTGAGCACTCTCACGGCGACCTGCATCTGCGGATGATCCGAGCCAAGCGTCGGCGGTCGGGTGACTTGAAGGGGCCCCTGGGAGGGAGCCAGAGTTGGTTCGCCGATCTTACCGGACGTCATGGTGGACGGTATCTCCCTTGTTTCCAGTCGCTCCCGTCGGGGGAGAGCGGAAGCCTCTACAGAATACCATGCCTGGCTTGTTAGATGTTTCGGCTCTTTAGCCGGACTTGAGCACGGCTCATGTCTGTTTCCGTGGCGGCTATGGCTGCAATCTGGATCCACGGTCCATATGGAAGCACAAGACGCCCCGCCAAGACAATTTTTCGGCAGTTCCCCATCTTCAGACGCACTACATGACGCGTTAGTGCTGGCCCAAAGTCCAGCCACCAGCCGCTTCTCAACTTTGCTCCGTCGGCCTTGGGTCAACGGAGTGACTTTGGGGATATACCTCGCGCGCCCACAGGTGAGATATTCCGAATGGGCAGAGGAGGACCAGCTCAAGTCTGCTGCTCGTTTCTGCTGGTGGGTGGACACTCCCCCACGTCGGCTCGCCTCCGAGCGGAGCGAGGGTGGAGCGAGGGTGGAGCGAGGGTGGAGGCAACAACGACACGCGGCCTCTCCCTCCTCGGCGCCTGATGGGCGCCGGGCGCCTCTGGCGCGAGCAGCCACAACCTTTCGCAGGCTGTAAAACGTCTCATCACTGCCCGCGTGCGGTATATACTCCTCGTGGCAATGATGGGAACATGCTGGCCAACGCCCACCCACCATCGGCGCCAGAGGCACCCGGTGCGGGGGAGGTTTTCCTCCCCCGCGAGGAGCATGGGTTTCGAGTAGCCAGACTTTGTGCTGGCTTTGGCTTGTGGTCAGGGTCGAACATCTCATTACCTGACGCATATGTTAGAGACCGTCTTTATCGAGGGAGTTTCGGCGCTCTTGGGCGTCATCCTCCTCATCGTGATCGTATTCAGTCGACGCCTTGGCTCCGCCGCGTGGCATCTCTCAGGGTTCGTTGCTTGCTCCGTCGTGGCCTCGGCGGTCCTGTGCGTTGGAGAGAGCTGGGTCCGTTTTACCGAACCCTCTTCCCAGGTCACCGCGTTTTCGATGCTCCTCTTGGCGCCAGCTGCGGGATTCGGTTTTTCGACGTTGCTCGAGAAGCGCGCCGGCGAGGAGCGGGCTGGCACTGGCCGCTGGCAGCGGTGCTTCGTCTACATCCTTGCCGTGGCCCTCAGCCTGGCCTTGCGCCTCGTGTGGCTTCCTGATGAGGAGGACCTCGCACTCGCCCCCGGATACTTGTCGCTCGGAATCGGAGGTTTCGTCTCTGCGCTCTACCTTTTGTTGACTTCCACGCTGGTACTCGTCAACCTCGAGAACACTCTGCGACGCGCGGATGATCACGTTCGTTGGGAGCTCAAGTTTGTCATCCTTGGGGTCTACGTCTCCTTCGCGGCTCTGATTTACGTGGCTTCCCGGATGCTTCTTCATTCTCCTGTCGCCTGTCGCCTCCCCGTGGACAGTCTCAAGGTCTACCCCGTGGTGTTCGCTGTGGCGTGCCTCTTGATCCTGTCCTCGTGGCACCGCGTCCTCAGCGGTGGCGTCGCGGTGGTCTCGCAGAAGGTTGTCTACGGCTCGATCACGATGCTGGGAGTGGGCCTTTACCTCATCGCCACAAGCCTCACGGCCCGGTGGGTTGGCACACTCTTGAGCTCGGGGGTCGAGGTGGAGGCGGTGATGTTCCTCCTCTCGGCGATGACGCTGGCTCTCATTATCCTTTCCACGCGCGTGCGGCATCGTCTGCGTTACTGGGTGAGACGAAACTTCTTCTCGGGCCAGTACGACTATCGCGAGTCGTGGCTGGAAGCAACCGAGCGGATACGATCGAAGGACTCGCCCGAGTCTCTTGCGGAGTCTCTTGCCGAGATCATCCTCAAGAATCTTGACGCGCTGGATGTGACGGTTTGGCTCCGATCTGCGGACGCAAGTCAACTGCACCTCACAACCGTGCGAGGCTGCAACGGCGGGCTGCTGCCGCGAGACCTTCAAGGCGTTCTCCCCGAGCTCGAGAGCTTGAAGGAGCCCACGCCCCTTGCTCTGGCTCCGGCGAAGTTGAAGGAGCTGATTGGGTCCAGCGTGCTGAGTCTAACGCGAGCGGCGCTTCTCGTGCCGCTCCGCTCGGGTGAGGAGACGTTGGGCCTCGTGACCATCGGGCAGGACCAGAGCGGGCGAGTCTTCGAGTATGAGGCGAGGGAGTTCCTTCGAGTGTTGTCGGCGCATGCCGCAAGTGAGCTTCACAATGCCGAGCTCATTCCATCGCAGGTGGAGGCCAAGGAGGCCGAAGCCTTCCGATCCTTCGCGACCTTTCTTCTTCACGACCTCAAGAACTTCGCCTCGACTCTTTCCCTCATCGCCGCGAACGCCGTGCGCCACAGCGGAAACCCCGAGTTCCAGCGGGACGCGTTCCACAGCGTGATGGAAACAGCGGAGAAGATGCGACGCCTTTGCAACAGTCTTGGGACGTTCACTGGTGCACTTGCCACTCAGCGGTCCACACAGGACCTGAATCAGATCGTTCGTGAATCTGTTGACTCGTTCGACCGCGCCCTGTCGGCAAGGATTCAACTCGATTTGGGTGAGGTCCCACAGCTCCTGCTCGACTCTGCCGAGGTGTCACGCGTAATCCAAAACCTGGTCTTGAACTCCGCCGAGGCGACCTCCCTGGACGGAAAAATTACCGTCCAGACGGAGTGCAAGGATGGGCGTGTGGAGTTGAGCGTTGCTGACGACGGTCAGGGTATTTCCAAGGAATTCCTCGAGCACAATCTGTTCCATCCGTTCAAGACCACGAAGTCGAGCGGTCTCGGAATCGGACTCTTTCAGTCAAAAAAAATCCTTGAGTCGCACGGCGGTACGATCCGTGTCCAAAGCGAGGTGGGCAAGGGTACAATCGTAACCGTAACCTTTCCAGTGACTCATGCGGACATTGTGCAGGAATGACAGGCAGTGATTGAAACCCAAGAGGCAGGCACCGGCGCGGCGGGGCCGCGGAATCTGGCAAAGATCCTTGTGGTCGACGATGACGATCAGATTCTGAAGCAGGTGACATGGGCCCTGTCCGACGAATACAGGGTCCACACGGCGGGCGACAGGAGTGCCGCCCTTGAGCTTTTCCGGAGCGAGATGATTCCGGTGGTTCTCCTTGATTTGGGGCTTCCTCCCCATCCACGCGCCGCCACGGAAGGCTTGCAGGCCCTCGACGAGATGCTCTCCCGGAATCCATTGGCGAAGGTCATCATCGTCTCCGGAAACTCGGAGCGTCCAAGTGCTCTGAAGGCCGTGGAGCGCGGTGCCCACGACATCTTCCCCAAGCCGGTCGACATCGACGAGCTCAAGGTCGTGCTCAGTCGGGCGTACAAGCTTGTTGCGCTTGAAAGCGAAAACCTGCACGCCCGCAGCCGCGATTGGCAAGCTCCGCTCGAAGGGATCCTGGGCGACTCCGTGCCGATGCAGGCCGTCTACAGCGCCGTGAGGAAGGTGGCCGCAGCCGAAGTCCCCGTCCTGATTCAGGGTGAGAGTGGTACCGGGAAGGAGCTAATCGCCCGGGCGATCCACAATCTGAGCCGGCGGAGCGGCAAGCCCTTTGTTCCCATCAACTGCGGAGCCATTCCCGAGCAGTTGCTTGAAAGCGAGCTCTTCGGGTACGAGAAGGGCGCCTTCACGGGTGCGAACACGCTCAAACCGGGGAGAGTGGAGCATGCACAGGGCGGCACGCTCTTCCTCGACGAGATCGGGGATTTGGCGCAGCCTCTCCAGGTCAAGCTCCTCCGTTTTCTACAGACCAAAGCCATGGAACGGGTGGGTGGCCGGGAGCTGATTTCTGTCGACTGCCGGGTCGTTGCCGCCACGAACCGGGACCTCGAAAAGTCGGTAAAGGAAAATCAATTTCGAGAGGACCTTTTCTTTCGGCTGGCAGTGGTCACGTGTATGCTGCCGCCTCTGAGGGATCGAGGCGATGATGTGTTGCGCATTGCGGATCACCTCATGGCCAAATACTCGAAGGAGCTGTGCCAGGCACAGAAGAGACTGACTCGGGAGGCGATGGAGGCCATCCAGCGGCACGCGTGGCCGGGAAATGTCCGTGAGCTCGAGAACCGCCTGAAACGAGCCTTGGTCCTTGCCAATGGGCCCGCGATTGGCGTGGAAGATCTTGAGCTGACTCAACTGATGGCTCGTTCTCTCCCTGCGGGGGGCTCCTTGAAGGAGGCGCGGAAGGACCTCGAAAGAGAGATCGTGTCGCGCGTCCTGGCAGAGAGCAAGGGCAACATCTCGAAGGCCGCCCGTGTTCTTGGCATCAGCCGGCCGACCCTGTACGAGCTGATCGAGAAATACGGACTGTAAGGCAAGAAATAGCCTTCCCATCGCTCCCGGGTCCTGGGCGTGGTTTAATCTGCCGTCAACAAGACTCAAGCGACACTTGAAGTTCCGAGAATCACCGAAGCCGCCCCCGGGGTCGAATTTTGGCTTTCTTTCGCCCGGAGCAGTGGTCGATCTCGGCAGGAATGCCCATGACAGTTCTGACCCAAGACATGGAAAAGGTTCCACCTGGCGGGGTACTCCACCCCACTCTCGGCGCCTACTTGCGAGGCAATGCGCTCCTTGTCCTTGTGGCCGCCGTTGGTTGGCTGGCCTTGTTCTGGCCGACGCTGTGTGGCCTGGTCGAGTACTGGCTGGAGGACCCTGATTTCTCCCATGGCTTTCTCGTCCCAGTGATTTCAGGGGTCATCGTTTATGGGAACCATGCCCAGCTCGCTCTCATCCCCGTCAAGGGCAGCTTGAAGGGCCTCCTTGCCCTCTGTGTTTCGCTACTGATGCTGCTTGCGGGCGCGCTCAGCTTCACGAATATCGTCGAGCGTCTGGCGGCGTGGGCCGCGCTGGCGTCTGCTGTCTGGTTCTTGCTTGGGTTTGAAATTCTTTGGCGCCAACGCTTTGCGCAGCTCTTTCTGCTGCTTGCGATCCCGCCACCCTTTTTTCTTCTCGGCAGTTTACGACTGGCGCTCAAGGCGATAGCCACACGCACATCTGCCGACCTTCTGTCGCTCATCGGCTATCCGGCATTCGCGGAAGGAAACGTGCTGGCGCTCGGAGAGCACCAGCTCGAGGTCGCCGATGCTTGCAGTGGCATCCGATCACTGATGGCCATCCTGGCAACGGCTGTCCTCTTTGCATACCTGCTGCGGTTGGGAATCTGGAAGGGGGCTCTACTGACGCTGACAGCCATTCCCGTCACTGTGGCTGTCAACGTCTTGCGAATCCTCCTGCTCTCGGTCTCGCTGGTCAGCTTCGACCTGGACTTGACTCACGGGGCCGAGCACGAGGCTGTCGGATTCGCTGTCTTCGGTGTCAGTCTCGCCCTCCTTTACGCAAGCGCGAGATTCTACAACTGGCTCTTGCGCTGGGAGCCAAGAGAGGCTGTGTCATGAGGCGGACGCTCCTCCTCGGGGCGATCCTTTGGATCGCCTTCGGCGTGAGGATTACGGGTTCAAAGGCCCTGAATTCGCGTAGAGATCCGGTCCCCCTGCGGACGCCCTTTTCGCTGCTGCCCATGGAAATTTGCGGTCCCGGGTGGGCGGGCGAAAACATCCCACTGGACGAAAAAGTAAAGACTCGGGCCAGGGTGTCGACCTACGTGCAACGTTCCTACAGGAGGGATTCAGCAATCCTCTGGCTCTACGTGGGATATGTGGACCATTGGGCTCCGGAGTCAATCCACCATCCTGATATTTGTTTTCCCGGGGGCGGCTACGAACAGGTCATGAAAGGCCTCGTCACAATTCCGGCCCCGGGGGTCATGCCCGACCTGCGATTCAGCGAATACTTGTGGAATAACCCCCGTGGTGGAGGCACCTACACGCTTTCTAGCTTTTACTATAACGGAAAGCTCGAGCCCGAAGAGTGGCAACTTCGCTGGGATAGCCTTGGTGGAATCAAGTATTTCGCGGTGATTACAATTTCTGGAACTCAAGTCGGATCCATCGACGAAACCCGGCAGGTCTACCAGAGGGTTGCCCTGAGGGCTCTTCCCGAGATCCTCAAGCACTTTGAGCCGTGCCCTCTGAGGTGAGAGAGATGTTCCCCGAATGTCCCACTCACCATTTCAAGCAGAATGACTTCCGAGCCAAAGCGGCAAGATGCTATCATTCCGGGTCCTTGATAAGTCGAAGATTCATGGCACTGGATATTGCATGATCACGAGAATTCTGGCTTTGTTTGCGCTCTTGTTTGTGGCGTCGGGCGGTGCCTGGTACTTGCTGCGCGACACACCCCAAAAGCGCGTCGTCCGCTGGCGTGAGGAAGCCAAGTTCTTCCTGGAGAAAACGGCGGACCTCGAGAAGGCCGAAGAGCTCACGAACAGGGTTCTTGAGTTACTCCCCAACTCGGCCTATGACCTTGTCTTCAAGGCGTCGGTCAAGGAACGGCGAGGATCGGTTCAAAGCCTGAAGGAAGCTCTGGAGGTCTACGACAAGGTCCTTTCAGGCGGCGACCCCAACGTGTCGGGCGTGGCGATCTTGAAAGCCCGCGTCTGCCGCAGCCTCGGCCTCATCTCGGAGGCGCAAGGAACTTTACTCAGTGTTGTCGATCTCTTCCCTTTTGAGGCAATGCTGGAACTTGGTGAGGCTTGTATTGCGGGACTGGCCGCAGGCGAAGCTTACCAGTATTTCTTGAAGGCCAAGGACAGCGCTTCGAGCCCTCTGGAGGTAGCCCGAGCGCAAGAGGGACTCGCCAACGCCCTCATGCTCCTCCTGTCCACGAGCACCGGCAACGTACAGCGGGACGTCAAATTTACTGCTCGAGCGCCCGAGGATCTCGCCAAACTCAAGGAGGCTCTGACGAGGGGTGCCCGAAAGGCCCTCAACGAGGCGCTCAATTTCTTCAAGTCGGACGATGCGCCATCCTCCGCCGAGGATGCCAACCGCAGGCTCGTCTGGGCGACCCTTCTCGTCGAGAAGTTGGCGCAGTTGAAGGACGAGGGCGCAAGTCCGTTTTCTGATGGGCTCTTGCTCATCGAAGGTCGCAGAGGCGACTACGGGATTCGGGGCAAGGAAACTGCGGCCCTCCTCGTGAGGCTTGGAGCGCTTCGCCTCTGGGTCTTGAGGGACGAGCCGCCCAGGGATTCGGGCGCTGCTGCACCTCTGGAGAAAGAGTCCGAGGAGAACTTCATGCAAGCGCTTGGGAAAACGCCTGGAGAGGCGAGGGCGCTACTCGCACAGCTTCTTGAAGAGGCGGAGGACTTGAGTGCGGAGAAATCACAATATCCTCCCGAGTCCGGTGGCAAGGCTGCAATCTCTGAGGGAGTCGTTCAGATCCAGGGGTACCTCCAAACCCTGGTCTCCGTTTCAAGAGTCTGCCTCGGTACAGCACAGTTCCAGCGACTCATCAAAGATGAATCTGCACTCTCTCTGGCGGAGCGAATTACCGATGCCATCGAGAGCGGGCCGCCCGGCGTCGCAAGACTGCTTACGCTGCTGAGAGGTTTTGCAAAGCTCAAGGCATCATCCGGGTCCGTCGAAGGCGAAAAAGACCTCGAAAAGTATCTCGCGGGCCTTCCGGCCGACCTCCGATCTCGCGGCGTGGTCGATGTGGCAGAACAATCGCTCGCGATCATGCCCGGCGAGTCCCTTTGCCTCAAGCAACTGGACAAATTCGAGGCGCAGGGCGGGGGGGTGCTCGACCACGTCGGGAGGCGCGTCGCCTTGCTTCTGGCTGCGGGCGCACGGGCGCAGCTTGCAAGTGAGGCCTCAAACAGGCTCGAGAAAGTGTTGAAGGACATCACCGAGGCGGCGCAGAGTGTGGTGGACCTGGTGGGGGTCTCGAAAATCCTCTACTCTCTGAAAGGAAATACCACCGCCGCGAGCGTGATTCAGTTGGCGGTGAATCGGTACCCCCAGGACACTTCCGTGGCACGGCTTCATGCAGATCTCCAGTATGAGATCGCTGTCGCCCCAGGGACTCAGTCTGCCGCGAAAGACGCTGCCTACAGGGAGGCGCTGAGTGCCTATCTCTTCCTTTTTGTAAAAGCTCCGGGCGACAGCCAGGAGATCGTAAGGCGATTGGTTGAAATTATCCGCGGAACGGAGGAGTCCGGGGCGGACTTGGGCTTCGAGCGTGCGTTGAGGCGTTTCTTCCCCTCGGTTCCAGAACGTGCCCTGGAGACCTTCACTGTGGCGCTTCGCATGTTTCTCCTCGGTCAGTTTGGGCCTGCTAACGATCGGATCTCCTCGATTGCGGCAAAGGATCTTGAGCAGCTCCGCCCATTCTCAAGCTTCTTGAAGGGGAGCTGCCACGTAGGCCTGGCGACGTACCTTCTCAGAGATCTTGGCCGGGCCACATTGGACACCGCCCGGCAGGGCCTCCTGAACCAGCACAAGGCTCACGTACAAAGCGCCATGGAGGAGTTTCGGCGAGAGCCAGACTCGATGGCCTGCCAGTTTGAACTCAGCAACCTCGAGTTCCAGACAGTCCCGCCGAACGAGGATATTTCCGAAGTGCTTCTGAAGCGCATTCAGGCGCTCAGCGACGCGGGCGGGCAGGAGCATAGCGCGCATTTTCTTTATGCCAGAGCTCTTCGTCACCGCTTCAAGGTTCGTTACCGTCAAGAGAAAGTCAAGAACTCGGAGCTGGCACGCGTCCTTGGGAGGGAGCAGCGAGTTCTGAGAGCCGCCATCCGAAAGTCACCAAGGTTTCTTCCCGCCTACCTGGCCCTGGCTGAGACATGGGTGGTCTCCGATCAGAGCGAGGGCGCTGGCAAGGAGATCATGAGCCGAAATTTGTTCACTCCCAACCTGGGCAGGGCAGTCAGCATCCTCCGGGCGGTTCCAGGTCCAGACGAGGCCGTGCTGAACCGCCTGGCACAGCTCCACGAGGCCATGGGGCGGGTCGACCTCTCCATTCTCCAGCTAGAGCAGCTTGCCCTGAAAAAGCCGTCCGCCGATGTCTTCTCGCGACTCCTTGCCGGGTATCTGAAGTCGAGGAGTCCCGCCGCGCGGTTTTTCCTTGATGAGGAGGTGCCGACAGAGGCGACGCCATCCGCCGATGCGGATGCGCTCAAGGAGCGCCTTCCGACTCTACTTTCGTTGCGAAGCAGTTTCGAAACCCTCCCGGAGCATGAAGGGCTGCGGCGTATGTTTCGTGCCATGGAGGCAGAGCGGCTCATGACTCAGGCCACCTCGGAATTTCCAAGAAAAAAGGCTCGCGAACTCATGCTCGATGAGTACTTCAAGGCGCTCGAAGCCTACGATTCGAAGAGCCTGAAAGTGCCGCTCGTTGTAATCAACAACCTGGCCTGGCACCTGGCGGAGGACCCGGACCCGGACAGGAAGGCCAGGGCTCTTCAGATCGGAGAGCGAATCAAGAAAATGGTCCCAAACCCCACGTTGGCTCCCGATGCGTACGATACGTATGCCTGGGTGCTCTACAAGAGCGACCAACTCTCGGAAGCCGAGAGAGTTCTTCGCGAGCTCTTGAAGGTTGCGGATCAGCCTACTTACCGCTATCACCTCGCCCGGGTTTTCTTCGCGCAGAAGAAGTTCGACGAAGCGCTGAAAGAGGCACAAGCTGCGCGTGACTCCCCCCGTGAGTTCGCCGAGTCTGACGCAGCTCGAGATCTGGAGTATGAAATTCGCGAGGCACGCAGGAAAGCGATCGGGGAGTAATGAGGAAGCGGCGCAGCCATGAACATTGAAGCTCTACGCAGACGGTGCCTCGCTCGTCTCACGGCGATTCCGGAACTTGTTTACGCATTGACTCGCCACTGGATCCTCATCTCGATCTGCGTGTGCATCGGCACTGGAGTCATGCTTGCCAAGGTGTCGACGGATCCGGTTGTTTTTTCCGGGCGAGTGACGATGGCCTTGAATGCGGTCGATTCCATGGTGGCAGACCTGAACAAGCGGGGCGGCCCCAGCGAGGACTCTGGAAGGTTTTTTAGCACCAGAGTTGAGTTGTTACACAGCGACTCCGTGTTACGAAAAGTCGTCTTGAAACTCAAGCTTCCCGCCATCTTCAGCCAGGAGGAAAACAACCAGGTGTCAGAGTATGGTCAGATTCGGCAAGCCATTCACCTTGTGAAGGAGCGAGCCAGCGAGTTCCTGGATTACCTCGAGCATCCGACTTCGCTTGACCAGAGCTCCGACCTTGACGTGCAGCGGGCCATGTCCTCGTTTAGAAAGCGCACTCGAGTTGAGCCCAATCCCAGAGTTAACACCGTGAAGCTCACCGTGTTTGGCAATAATCGAGATCGGATTGCGGAGGAGCTTGACATTTGGTTTGAGGCAGCACGACAGAGGATCATCGAGATAGGTGGTGAAATCAGGGAGCCGCTCCTGGATTCTCGGGAGAGGCACTGGCAGAAGAAGGAGCAGGAGGCCAAGGAGGAGCTGGATGCCTTCAGAAAGGCCAATCCCGAAGTTTCAAAGGCGGCCCGAGACCTGCTCCTTCAGCAAATTTTTCAGAACGAAATGCAGCGGCTTGCGCTCCTGCGCGAGAAGGACTCGCCTTCCAACATCCCTCTTGAGCCCATCGACCCAACAAAGATCAGCCCTCAGGTGCAATCTCTCCGCAGTCGGTTGATTGAGCTTGAAAACCAGCTCCTCGAGGAGCAAACGATCTACGGGGAGGATAGTGACAAGGTGAAGGTCTCGAGGGACATGCTTCGCCGCACGAAAGAGAGGCTCAACGAGCTGAACGGTGGAACAAGCTCTGTGGACCCCGAGGAGCGAAGGCTCAGGGTGGAGAAGGACCTTGCGACTCTCTTCTCCGCAACCGCTGAATTGCGAAGTCGCCACCTTGCGCTGGATCCGCAGCTTGAGCAGCTCACTGAACTGCAACGTCAGTATGAGGACGCCCGTCGTTCTCGGCAGGTGTACGAGGACATGATTCTCCAGGAGCGCGAGCTTGCCGAGGCGAGGAGAATGAGCCAATTGACTCTGGTCGAGAGAGCCACCGTCGACTTCCAGCCGTTCAATACCTATCCGCTCCGCCAGGTGCTTTTTGGATCGATGGGTGCCCTCTTCGTGGGAGTCAGCGTGGCCATACTCCTCGAGCTCCTGACGAACAAGGTTCGTTTTCGCCAGGATATCTATACTGAATTCGGGATCCCAGTGATCGGGGTCATTCCCAGGAGATAAGCTCTCATGAGCAAATTCAAAGGCCCCAATGAGGATTTGAGCACTTCGCAGCCGGAAGGCAAAGATGCCTCCCCGGGGGCGAACGTGCCATCTCCCAGGGTTCTTGGTTGGGAGGGCGGCGATTACTCGCTTCTGGACTACGTGGCCAACGGAAGCACCTCCGTGCCCAGGGAGTTTCGATCGCAAAAGCCGTTCTTCCGATTCCTGAAAAAGGCTGGCTCAGATCCCGTGGTTGTCGAGGAGCTGAGGCGTCTCAGGGACGCTGTGATCGCCTCAACCATCCGGGAGAAGGGGCCAGGCGGCCTGATTATCGGCATCGCAGGTTCCGAGGGAGGCGAAGGCTCCAGCACGATAGCGACCCTTCTTGCGCTTTCGTTTGGAGAGTGTTTTCATCGCAAGGTGGCGCTGTTCGATGGTCGCTTCAACATGCAGCGCTTCCAGGTCCTTGCCGATCTCCTGGGCCTTTCCCGTAACTCGGTCGCCATCAACAAGGGTTTGAGCGAAGTCGTGGGCTACTGTAACGAGGCGTACCCCAACGTCTACTTTCTCAGAAATGCCGGTGCCGAGCGCAGCACGCAGTTCTTCTCGGACAAGCGATTGACTCCATTCCTTGCCGATTTGAGGCAGCACTTCGATTTCACCGTGATCAATCTACCCCCGATCCTCAACGACACCTCGACCCTCTTTGCGGCCCCGCATCTCGACCGCCTGTACCTCGTGGGCGAGGCGGGCAAGACCCGCATGTCGAAGATCGGCAAGTCGCTTCAAGCTATCCGCCAGGCCGGTGGACAGTTGAACGGTGTGATCCTTAACAAACAGAAAACGCCACTTTGGTCGAAAGTCTTTGCGCGGGAGTTCTTCTTCGGATAGTCGCGTAGCACCACTTGGCGGCCCTGGAGGCTATTCCAGCAGGCCATTGTGGCTTCGGCCGGATGTTGCGGCGCTCCGACCTGTCGTGTGCTCCGAACACGTCTTCGTCCTCGCTCTCTGGGTACCCGCTTGCGGATCGTGCAAGCCGTTTGCTGGGGCTTGGGCCGACGAAGCTCTGCCTGCACTGGGTGTTTCGTCACGTGTCGTCGCAACTACATAGCCCGGCACGATTCGGAGTGGCGCCTCGCCGGTTCTTTTCCGCGCTGGCTTTGTTGCTTGGCCTCTGCGATCCTTCCAGGATCGCGGTTGGCCTTGGCTTCGCGCCATCGCGGAAAACTCCTCGGCGAATTCTGAACACTCGGAATCGTGCCGGACTATTTAGGGCGGATTCCGCGCGAAAAGGATTCCAATCATTGTTGAACTGGTACACGTGCCAGGTCGGGATCAGCATGATCTCGTTGTACCGGTAGTACCAGATGTTTTGCTCGAAGATCTAGGCTTTTGTCAAGTTATCCGCCACCGCTGAATTGGCGCCGACGTGGCTGGGGTAACCCAGGGCCATGAACACTTGTTCCTTGGTCCAGCCCTGGGCTGGATTTCCAGTGTCGATCTGGGCCCGCAGATTTTTCTCCAGCGCGCCCAGGTTAAGCTCTTCCTCGGTCGATGCGAAGTGCTTCTCGAGAAAGAGCCTCAGGGCCTCTGGCTCCGTTGGGAAGGGAAGATCTCTGGGGTACATCCTGCACGTGACGCCGTTGAAGTCTAGATCGACGTACTGGCTCGAATAAAAGGGGAAGGTCACCTTGCTGCCGACCTTGAAGCCGACGGGAAAGCTCAAGTAGTTTGATCGGAATGCCGTCTGAGGCAGGCCAGCTTGCGACCTGAGTGTGTAGCGAATGTACCTGGGCGAATCGAGGGCCTCGTTCCTGACGCCAAGAGGAGGGGCGCAAGCGGCTGCGAGGTGGATCACCCCGGCGCACAACGTTACTCGGACCAGGCCGTGAAACAGGGCGGCATGGCCGCCGGGAGAGGTAGTATTCCGCATGTTGACTCCGTTGGTAAGGCGTCGAGCCAGGATTCAGTCGATGGCGTAAAAATGGCAGCAGCGGCCCTGAACTGTCAATGCCTTGGCAGGAGAATCTATAGCATTACAGAGCAGCGGCGCCAGCCAGGCCAAAATTTTGGAGTGGCGAACCGCCGGGAATGATCCCGAAGACGTATTCTCGTAGGTAGCCAATCAGGCCGGCGAGGAACGTCCTTCCGAGTATGACTTGGTCGCCTGGAAGGAGGAAGAGCTCCTCGACCTCGTCGTTAAGGTCTATACGGAAGAGTTCCGGGTGGCGTGGATCCTTGTAAGGCCGGCGAAGAAGGGCGTAATCGGTATCACCCAAGATGTTGGTGCCACCGACTGAAGAGATGGCTTCGTGCAAGGTCATTTTGGTGGTCAAGGGGACGGTGCCAGGACGTTCAAATTGTCCAATAAAGTAGGCCACCTCCTCCTTCGGCCGAACTTGGATCATGACTTCGGCGACATTCTGGATTTCACCGGCTGTCTGGGCCCTCAGCTCCGCCTCGACCTCACTGACCGTTTTTCCAACGAACGAGTGGTTGTCCATGAAGAAGAGGTCGCTTCTGCCGTCGGGGAGTATCAATAGATCTCTTTGGTTGAGGTCCGTCTGGCGGTTATAGAGAGTGACGCTGATCGCGTCACCTGGTTTCAACACATAGTGGTTGAATCGCTGATCGAGAACTTCCCTGTAGGCGGCATTGATATCCTCGGGCCGTGAAATCGTGCAGGAGGTAGCCAGAACCGTCAAAGCGGCCGACGAGAGCAAGACTCGAAGCGCATGCAAATTCAACATGATCGTGCCCTTCCGGGGGGTGATGGGTTAGCACGAGGCCTGCCAAATCGGAAGGATGGCCCTTCGCAACAATCTCATAACTAACCTATTGTCAGAATCGGCGGGAAGCTGGCATCAACTTTACTGCTCTTTCGAAGTGCCAAGTTATCGGATGGGGTGAGTGGTTTGTGCCTCCTCCGGCGTGGCTTTATTCTTGTATCTTCCGCCCTTCTCGATCCAGCGCCAGGCGCTGCCCACGATGGAGTCTAGGTCGGCGTGCTCCGGCTTCCAGCCCAGATCTTTCCGGATCTTGTCGGAGGATGCGACGAGGACTCCCGGGTCACCTGCTCGCCGCGCTCCGCTGACAGTGGGGACCTTGCGGTGGCTCACACGTTCTGCGCTCTGGATAACCTCTTTCACCGAGTGCCCCTTGCCCGTGCCCAGGTTCCAGGCGTTCGAGGCCCCGCCCCGGCCCAGATGCTCGAGTGCGAGGACATGTGCCTGGGCGAGATCTTCCACGTGGATGTAGTCGCGAATGCACGTGCCGTCGGGTGTCTCCCAATCGGTGCCGAGGATTGTCACCTCCGGGATTTCTCCGGTGATCGACATGAGGACTCGCGGTATCAGGTGCGTCTCGGGATCGTGGTCCTCGCCAATCCGTCCATCGAGGCTTGCGCCAGCAGCGTTGAAGTAGCGTAGCGCTGCGAAGCCAAGGCCGAAGGCCACTTGGTGGTCGCGCAACATCCACTCGACCATGAGCTTGGATCGTCCATAAGGATTTACCGGGCTTTGTGGGTGCGACTCATCGATCGGCGTGCGGATGGGGTCGCCGTAGACGGCAGCCGTGGAGGAGAAGACCAGCTTCGAAACCTTGTGCTTTCGCATGGCCTCCAGGAGGTTCATCGTCCCGGCAGTGTTGTTTCGGTAGTAGACGTCGGGGTGGCCGACGGACTCGCCGACGTAGGTAAAGGCCGCGAAGTGAAGCACGGCTTCTGAACCCGTGGTTCGTAAGGCGCCAGTCAGATCGTCGAGTGACAGGAGATCGCCGACGATCAGAGGAGCGTCGAGCGCCGCTTCGCGATGCCCTCGAGTGAGGTTGTCAAAGATGACGGGCTCATGGCCACGCAATCGAAGCACCCGGACGGTATGCGAGCCGATATAGCCGGCGCCTCCAGTGACCAGGATTTTCATTCAATATCTCCAGTGGTGACTCCCTGCATTCATGGGATCTACACTCCTCGCAGGAGAGGAAAACCTCCCCCCGTGCCGGGAGCCCCCGGCGTTGATGGTGGTTGAGCCTTGGTCAGGATGTCCCAATCATGGCCCCGTGGAGTATATCGAACAGGTGGGCCTGGCAAGTACAGTGTTCTGGCGGCCCCACGATTTGAAGACGTGGCTCGGCACCCATCGGCCATGAAGCTGGTCTCGAGTCTCGCCGGGAAGAAGCACCTTCTCAATCGTGACCGACCAGCGATTTTTATCCGCTGTCCTGGGCGTTCGTTCGTTGGGCAATGTTGGCGGCGCTATAAACTGCGAGCAGCCCTCTCTTCGACACGGTTCCTGCAAGCCGCCGCGTTGTGGGAGCGTCGAGCACGGGTACATGTTCGGTATGGCTTTGCGCCAGGAGTTCGATTGCCTTCAATAGTGGGTCGTCGGCGTAAACAAAAGGGGAATTGTGATTTGCGATGTCAGCGGCGATGACAGAGTCAAGGTGCTCTGTCTCGCGAAAGAATTGTTTGATCTCGTGGAGCGAGATTGAGCCGAGGTAGACGCCTTCCTTGTTTGTCATGTAGATCTGGTCCTGTCCCTCGGGGGCCATGAGGAAGTTGTCGACCACCTCTTGAAAGCGCGCCGCGGGTGAAATCGTGGCCACCTGGGATTGAAGGGCAGATCCCACCTTGGGTTGGTGCATCCACGTTGGAGCATACACCCGGGGCAGGCGGATCCCTCTTTGCCGAAGTGGTTCCGTGAAGAGAGACGACTCCTGGAGAAGGTGGCTCACAATAGTGCTGGCGGCGCAGGCCGACATGAGGGGCACGATGACCTCGTAATCCCGGGTCATCTCGAAAATCATGAGAATTGCAGTGATGGGCGCCTGGAGAGTACCGGCAACGATTGCCCCCATCCCGACAAGCGCATAGGCTGCCGGGACGGCGATCGAGTGCTCCGGAAAAACCGCATTGGCGCCCACGCCGAACGCAGACCCGAGGAGAGCCCCGACGAAGAGCGACGGAGTGAAGAGCCCCCCCGGAACTCCGCTGCCACGGCAGATTGCAGTGAAGATAATTTTGAGGACTGGCAAGAGCAGCAACAATGGTAGGGAGATTTCGTTCTTGAGCCTCAGAGTTGCGTTTACCGTGTGGTAACCGTTCCCAAAAAGGTGTGGGAAGTAGAGGCCGGCGCAGCCCAGCAAGGTCATTGCAAGTATCGGCTTCACCTTCTCCCCGCGCTTGAACCAGGCGAATAGCGCTCCAATGCCACTGAAGACCCTGATGAAGAGGACCGAGATGAGACCCATGAGGACTCCGAGCACAACGATGAGCAGGATCTCCCATTCGGTGACAAACTTGTAGTGTTCCTGGATTGAGTACGCAGGCAGGCCTCCCAGCATGGCACGGGAGACCGTTGTCGAAACGAATGACGAGATGATGATGGGGACGATAAGTTCCAGGGCGAAGCTTCCGAGGAGGATCTCCATCGCGAAGACGCTGGCTCCCAGGGGGACGTTGTAGGAGGCTGCCATTCCGCCCGCAGCGCCGCAGGCGAGCAGGATACGGACGTGATAGTCATCCAGCTTGAGTCTGCTGCCCAGGAACGACCCCGCGCTGGCACCGGCCTGTATGAGGGCTCCTTCGCGCCCGAGCGAGGCCCCTGTGCCCACGCAGGTGATCGAAACCAGGCTTTCGAGGAGCGTCCTCAGGACTGACAGACGTCCCTTCTTGAACGCGAGGGCCTCAATGATGGCGGGTGTGCCCTGAAGGTCACCTGAACGTTTGAGAAAACGCAGCGCGATGGCTGCGAGCAGTCCACCGAGGGCCAGCGTCGTGATGACTCGCCATGGAGAGCTGGTTCCTGCTTTCATGGTTGACTCGAGTATCTCGTTGCTCGAGCCCCACGTGAGCACCTCGACGGCGTGGAGGACTTTCGTGAGGCCAACCGAAAGAAGGCCCGAGAGAAGGCCCGTGATCGGGACGAAAATCCAGTAGCGATACTTCTCGGAGAATAGGCTTGTGAGGTAAGTCCTCACCCACTGCCCTGGCCGGAGGCTCGTGGTGGAAGTGAATTGCGAATTGGCGTTCAAGGGTCCCTGCTCGAGTTCATTCAAGGTGTCGATAAACCACGCCGGGAAGTGTGATGCAAGAGGCGAAGGCTGGCGTAGAAGGCGCTGACCGGGTTACATGGTCTCGTGCCATTCATCAAATGTACTCCGTCGCCGACTCTTGATGCCATTGCTCGCCGCACGATGCAGTTCGACCTGCTGGCAAGCCTTTTTCTCGGGGCGAGCGAGGCTGTACTCCAGATGGGGCCTGCGCTGGCCAAGAAAGGCTTTCGTGCCTCCGACCTCGAGGTGGCTTACCTCACCTGCGGGCAAAGCCTCGGCCTTATTTTCTCCTTCTTCATCGCGCACTGGGCCACCAAGGGCCGCAAGATGCCGCTTGTTTCTTGGCCCGAGGTGCTCCGGAGCGTCTCGCTGGGCCTTGTCTTTTTCCTCAAGCCCGCGATGGCTGTGGGGTTTGTGATCTTTCATGCGGCAGCGCAGATGTTCCAGGCCATGACGGTCCCGGCACGTGTCACGATCTACCAGCTCAACTATCCTTCGGAGTTACGAGGAGGAATCGTCGGGCAGAATCGGCGCGTGCAGTTCTGCATTGCCGCCCTCTTCTCTGTGGCTATCGCCGGAGTTCTCGACGGCTGGATCGGATTACCCAGTCTCTACGCCTCACTTGGAGTGACGTCGGAATCTTCGGGCGAGTTGGTGACCACGGTTGTGCCGATGTTCGGGCTCATTGGCTTGGTGGGTACGGCGTTCTTCGCGCTTTCGCCGGTGCGGGAGCCTGAGTTCTCCTCCGCCCCGAGAGTTTCGGTGGTCGACACTTTTCGTTTGTTCGTCACGGTCTGGCGCGAGGATCGCGAGTTCCGCCGCTACGAGAGCTTCTTCTTCGTATTCGGCTTTGCAAACATCATGACGATCCCGCTCACACAAATTCACGCCGTTGACGTGCTCCATGCGAGCTACTTTGACCTTGCAATGATCAATGTCGCCGTCACCCAGTTTTTCATGGCGTTCACGATGGGCACATGGGGCAAGCTGGTCGACCGGGGCTCGCCATCAAGGCTGCGCGGGTTTATTAACGTCATCTTTGCGATCGACTTCCTCTTGCTGGCGTTTGCGCCGACCATCGGCTGGGTCTATGTTGGCCGAGTTTTCCGCGGAATTGGCCTGGGCGGCGGGCAGCTTGTCTGGATGCTGGGTTCGCTCTATTACGCCCGAACGCCGGAAAAGGTGCCCATTTACCTGGGTGTGCACACAGTGCTTACGGGGGCGCGCTGGGCGCTTGCTCCGATCGCAGGGGTCCTGGCTAAGGACTGGCTCGCGACAAGCGCCAGACCTATTTTTTTCGTGGTTTTCGTCATAGTTTTGGGCACCGCGATTCTCATGATTCGGCATTCAAGGCACGAGGCCCCACGCAAGTCGGATGAGGGGCCTCCGATGCCGGCGCCTCGCACGACCGGGGGGTGATTCGCAGCGCCCCGCGGTCTTTACCCTCATGGCAGTCCTGGCAAGTTGCCGTTGATGTTTGTGTATTCCGCGACGTGAAGGGCGCGCTAGAGGCTGTTGTCCTTGCGGTGTTGGCGCAGCCCCTCAAGGTGCTGCTTGATTAGCTCTGGCCGATGGCGTCGGAGAGTTCGCTCGATCTCATAGCCGTCAAAACTTCGGTCGCTTTCCTTGATCTTGTTGGCGGCGGCCTGGATGCGCTGGACGGCATTGACCAGATCCTGCCAGCCTGATTCGGCCTCGTCCCAGGGGTTCTCGCTTGCCATGAAATTCCTTCTTGCTGTTTGTCCTCGGGGTTTTTCCCGCGCTTGAAAACCATCAATAAGGCTCTTCATGGCTCAACGTCAAGCAGTTCGTCCCACGCGAGCGGTCCTGGTGCCTTCAACGAGCTCGGGCATCATCTGACCTGAGCTCAAGCAGGAGGCGCAATCAATTCCCTTGCTCTGAAGAGCCTGTTGTCTTGCTCATGGAATGGCCATTATCGGAACATTGTCAACTGCGACGCCGCCTTTTAAAAGGTCGTTACCGATATACCCCGCATGACACTTCCGCTTCAACGCGTTTCGAGGCTGCTTCCGCCAGAAACGGGGCGGGTAGAGATGGTCGCCTATCCGCTCTTGCTTGTGGCGATCACGCTCATGACCTTTCACGGTGGCGCAACGCACAGTTTTACGAACTGGGATGACTGGAAATACATCGTTGAGAACCCACTGGTGCATGGGATTTCCTTCGACAAGGTGTGGGTTTCGTTCACACGATTCCACGTGTTTAACTACAATCCCCTGCACCTCATCTCTTACATGCTCGACTACGAGTTGTGGGGCTTGAACGGGGGAGGCTTCTTTGTTACTGGTCTGGTTCTTCACCTGGGAGCAGGGCTCCTGATTCATGCCTTTGCCTGCAAGTGGCTCGGGTTCCGAGCGCTTGCCTTTGTGGTTGCTGCAATTTTCCTGTGCCATCCAACGCGCATCGAGTCAGTCGGTTGGCTATCCGAGCGCAAGGACGTACTTTCAGCATTCTTCGCAGGGGCCGCCTTGCTCCTACACTTGCGGACACTGACTCCGTTGGACCCGCGGAAAGGATGGGCCGTACAAGCTGGAGTTTTCTTTTTCTATCTGTTGGCTCTACTGTCAAAAAGCCAGCTTGTAACCTTGCCCTGCGTGCTAGTTGCTCTCGATTTATGGGCCGGACGGCCCCTTGGACGATCGCTCCTGTTCAAACTCCCACACTTCACGCTCTCGGCCATCTTTTCGGTCCTGACGCTCTCTGCTCACACAAACGAGGGCATGAAAGGGATCCAGTTCCCCGATAGTATCCTGGTCCCACTGGCAGCCCTGCCCCGCTATGTCGCACATGCTGTGTGGCCGACACGGCTGAGCCCATACTATGATTTTGTGGGGGAAAGCTTTGCGTCAACCCCGATGGTCCTCGCAGGTGCAGCATTGTTCCTTGCCATGGTGGTCGGAGTTTGGATTAGTTATCAGGGGAAACGGGTCTGGCTTCTCGGGATCGTGTGGTTCCTGGCTCTGCTAGCGCCTGTATCGGGGCTGGTGCGAATCAATATCTTTTTGGCCGATCGGTATCTCTATCTGGCCTTGGTGGGTCCGCTTCTGGCGCTCGCCTCGACGGCTCTGACTTGGGGAGTTGCCCGACTCGCAAGTCTCTTGGGGGTTATCTCTGTGGTGGCTTGTGCGATGGCTTCAGCAAACTACCTGCCGGTTTTCAGGGACTCGGAGAGTCTCTGGGTTCGAGTCTTGGAGATCTGTCCGGGCGCGTCCATTGCTCATTCGAACTATGGGGCCTACTTGCGCCAGAATGAACGCTGGGCAGAATCGGCCGTTCACTACGATGCCGACCTTGCAGAGAAGCCCTACTTTGAGGAGAGTTTTCTCGGCCGAGCCTACCTTCATGACCTTGCTGGAGAGTATCCTCAGGCGGCTGCGCTCTACGAGCGGCTACTTGAAAAGAAGCCGCAATCGATGCTGGGGCGTATTGAATACGCCGACTTTCTTCACCGTCGCGGAGAATTGCAGAAGGCGCTCGGGGTCCTGTCCGCTCAGGATCTATCACTCGCTGACGCGATTTATTATTGCAAGCTTTGCGACGTCCTTCTTGCACTCGATCGCAAGGAGGAGGCCCGCGCTGCGTTTCAGTTCGCAGCGCGAATCGATGGCCGGGAGCCCAGGGTCATCCAGCGGCAGAGACTATTCGCCAGCCCCTGGTAGCGATGCTGCCGTGTCCCGCAGCTGGCCTTCTTGACGAACAAACATTGTGTGGCCTTGCCTGTGGGTCGGCTCGTTGTCACGCGATAACGCCTTCACGTTACCATTGTGGCGTGGAGGGCTCCACCCAAGATGTGGAATGTGAGGGGTGTGTCAATAACTACCCAGTAATGGACGCGGATCGCTGACCGATAGATCAGCATCGCATTCGCCACTTGCCTGCCTGCGAACAGCTTGAAGCATCCGATTGTACTTAATAGTTTTCCAAGGTTTATTAGGTAAGCATATTTATTAGGTTTCAGGGCTTGCCTTACATAGTCGCTACCTGTATAAGACCTTCGAAAGCACTGTTTGTTCCTCGTAAGTGTTGTCGACCGTCATTTCTGAAAGGAGAAACTCAAATGGTTGGTGAAAGTGTTCAATGCGCCCTTGAATCGCTCAAGATGGAGCGCGATCGAATCGAAAGTGCAATTGCTTCATTGGAGGGTTTGATCTCTGCCAATGGAAAGACCCGTAGCCCTACCAGGGAAGCCAGTGCCAGGGCTTCGAAGGCCGCGGGAAAGATCAAGGGGTCTGAGGGAAAGCGCAAGAATGCGCCGCGCGGGCTCTTGAAGATGCGCATTCGCGAGGTGCTCAAGAAGGCGGGCAAGGTGCTCGCTCCTGTAACCTTGACGGAAGCCGTGATGAAGGCTGGTTACCCCAACAAGAACAAGAAGACTCTCTACACTGCGATCTTTGCGACGGCGAAGAAGGATCCGGCGATCAAGAAGACCGACGAAGGCTTCTCGCTGAAATAGTCCTTACCCCCCCCATGCTGGCGCTCGACACATCCCCACGCTAAATATACTCTGCGCGGCCATGATTGGAACATCGTGGCCAACGTTCCCCCTCCATCGGCGCCGGAGGCACCCGGCGCTTATCGAGCCCCGAGGCGGGGTCCAGAGCGAGCGCGAAGCGGGAGTCAGAGCGAAGCCTCCAGGCGGCCGGTGTGGGGGAGGTCTTCCTCCCCCACGAGGAGTATGCATGAGTTTCCGAACCCTGTTCCTGGTAATGCTTTGCTGGCATGGGGCAATAGCTTTCAGTGATGGCGGAGATCTGTCGCCTCAGGAAGACCTGAAGGTGTGGGACGGATTCGGGATTGAAGTGCTTCCCAGCCAAGCATTCACGAGTGGGCGAGTATTGCTGCGGTTGAAGCAGCCGCCCGCAGTTGCAATTGCGGCCCTGCGGTGGGAAACCAGTGGAGGTTTTCTGCTTTGGGATGACTTGCCCGAGGTTGAGTGGAGGACCCCGCCAGAAGAGGGGGAATTCATCATCAAAGCCTGGGAGACCGGCTTGAACCACGAGGGCGCAAGTCGTCGCCTCCTTTGCGAGGCGAGGGTCGGCGTCCTGAAGCCCAGTACCCACGGCATGGTCTGGATACCTTCTGGCTGCTTTGTGCGCGGCGACGTCCGAGGCTCGAGAAACTTGACTGAGACAAAGACGACTCAGAACGCCTCTGACGAGCCTGCCTCGATCGTATACGTTGACGGCTACTGGATCGACAGGCTGCCGGTGACGCACGAGAGCTATGTGAAATTTCTTGAAAGCTGCGTCAATCAGGGGTTGGCCAGAGTGACGGATCTCGCCGTCATGGGGTATTTCGACGGAGCCTGGACGCCTTTTTATTACTTTCAGTCGTATGAGCGACTGGTACCTTACTACCGAGAGGGGCGAAACGCGAAGGTTCCGAGTTTTTTGCATGTTATCTCCCATGATTCGAGCGGTTTTCATGTAAAGCCGGGCTGGGCAAGGACGGCCGTCGTGGACGTTTCATGGTTCGGAGCGGCTGCTTACGCGCGCTTTCATGGCAAGGTGCTGCCCAGCGAAGCCCAGTGGGAAAAGGCCGCCCGGGGTCCTGATGATCGCCGTTACCCCTGGGGTGACAGCCTTCCCACGTCTTACCATGTGCCGGGAAGCTATTGCCGCCAGCCCGAGCCGGTGCCCGTGGGTCAATTCAGCCCCCTGGGAGACAGTCCATACGGAGTTGCGGACATGCTCTCGAACAATTTTGAGTGGTCCAACGATTGGTTCAATTCTGACTACTACGCCGATGCCTTCAGCGAAGTTCCCCTGAGGAATCCGACCGGGACTTTTTGGGGAAAGGCTCACGCCCTCAAGGGATCGCCCTATGGCTTCGAGTTTCCGCAGAGCTCTTATGATGACAGCGAGCCGGTAAGCAATCGCTACAGTTGGTTTTTCGAGTTCCAGATAGGTGATTCTTTTGGTAACCGCAATACCACTTTTCGAACGGCACTGCCGGTGCCCAGAAAATTACGTCCATGAATATGCTCTGGACGATCCCGCTGGCATGGCTTTCTTGCCCGCAGGCTACGGATGAGGTTCCCAGGGAGCATTCGCATGTGTTTCAGGGCGCCGAGACGTGCAGGGCTTGCCATCCGAGGCACTACCTGGAATGGCGTGGCTCGGGGCACGCTTACTCCGCGCAGAACCCGCTTGTCATCGCCTGCAATCGAAGGGCGTTGAGCGATACGAAGGGTGCGATCGCCGCGCTTTGCGTGAATTGCCATGTTCCGCTGGGTGCCCGAACCGGTGAGCTGGCGAAGACGTTTGAGATGACGAGTCTGTCGAAGCTGGCCCTCGAGGGAGTCTCTTGCGAGATTTGCCATCGAATGGAGCCAGCGAGGGGTGGGAAGCCAATTGCCAACGCCAATTTCGATCTCGCCGAGGGCAGCCTGGTGTATGGCCGCCTCAAGAACCCAACTGCCACAGCAGCCCACGAGTCCTTGCAAGGCGAGTTTATCGGGAAGAGCGAGTTTTGCGGGAGCTGCCACGACGTGTTTCACGGCGCCACACTGTTTGAGAAATCCTTCGCGCAGTGGGACACATCGGTTCACAAGCAGCGGGGAGACCCGTGCCAAAATTGTCACATGTTACGGTACAGTGGTCAGGCTGCCGTGGGTGGGCCGTTCCGCGAGACGCTTCACCGTCATAACTTCCCTGCGGTCACCGTGCCTCTGGTGCCTTTTCCCAACAAGGGCTATCAGTCGGAGGAGGTTCAGGAATTTCTGAGAACTGCAGCCCGCATGAGCGTGATCCTGCCTCCGCAGGCCCCCCAGGGAGGCAAGATCCGCTTCACGGTGCGCGTCAAGAATATTGGAGCAGGTCACAACATCCCGACGGGCCTCGCCAACGAACGGCAAATGTGGATTGAAGCGCAGGTCAACGATGCGTCAGGCACAGCTCTGTTTCAGTCGGGCTTTCTCGACTTCAATGGCGACCTGATGGACCACCATAGCGCCTTGTCCCCCAACGGTGATCCCTACCTCACGCTCTTTAACGACCGATTTCTCGACGATCAGGGAAACGAGGTCCCGTTCTTGTGGCTCGCGGTTCGTGTGGAGGAACGGTCGCTCAAGCCGCTCGAGGAGCGTGGCGCCGTCTACTCGGCGAACCTGCCTGATACGCTTGAAGGCGGCAAGGTACAGGTGCGTGTGAGGCTTCTTTTCCGTCCATTTCCGCCATATGCAACGCGCTCACTGGGCCTTGAGGATCTTGTGAAGAGTCTTCCGATCTGGGAGATGGACTCCTTTGAGTCGGAATGGATCCCCGTAGTGAAGGAGGTTGCGCGGCGAACCAGTTGGCGTGTTCCCGAGGATTTCGCGACGATTGGTGAAGCCATTGCGACGCTCACCGACGGCGACCAAGTGACGGTTGACCCTGGCGAGTATTTGCTGTCGAGGCCACTTGATTTCCAGGGGAAGGGCATTCATCTCAAGAGCTTGCGTGGGCCGCTGGCAACGGCTTTGAGGTTCACCGGCCCCACCGAAGCCAGGGAGGCGAGCGTCGTTGTTTTCAAGTCGGGTGAAGGACGGGGCTCGATACTCGAAGGCTTTACGATTCGAGGCGGTCGAGGCACCGAGGTGAACGGAACTCGAGTGGGAGGAGGCGTCTACGTGAGCCGATCGAGTCCCTCCCTGATCTCAAACCGGATTGTCGACTGCGAGGCCCGGAGTGGCCTGGGTGGTGGAATTTACTGCGACTCTGGCAGCCCCTCTCTGAGAGATAACGAGGTGAGTGCCTGCGTAGCGGAGAGAGGCGGTGGAATGTATCTTACCGGTACCGCGAAGGTGCACGTCTATTCAGGTTCTGTGCAGGGCTCAAGGGCCGAACTTGGCGGGGGGATTTACGTCGGCACCGGTGTTGACGCTCGACTGGAGCGGCTTGAGATCGCGGGAAACACTGCGGCCCGGGAGGGTGGTGGAGTCTTTGCGGAGAGCGAAGTTCACCTCGGCATCCATCACTGCACCCTGGTTCATAACCGCGCCTCCAAGGGACCGGCTGCCGTTCGAGCGGTGCCGGGCCTGGTTGAGCGAATCTCGAACTCCATCCTTTGCAGCAATCTGCCTCAAGGAGCAGACATCGAACTGGCCTATTGCCTGGTTGACTTCGACGTTCCTTTCGGCACGAGCAAGAAGGCTCTGCCTCTCTTCACTGACCCCTCCGGAACCTGGGATCCATTGACAGGCCGTTGGATTCGTGGCCAATACACGCTGCTCTGGGGGTCCTCGGCGATTGATGCCGGTGACCCGGAAGAGACTTCAGATGTTGACGACAGCCGCTCGGACATGGGTGCCCACTACTTCGAGCAACGCCCCAAGGCCTTCGTTCGGGGAGACGTTAACGGTGACGGCAGGGTTGAAGTGGCTGACCTTCTTGCGCTCGACGGTTTCTTCCGCAGGTCCGGAGGCAGAGACATCGCGTGTCTCGACGCTGCAGACCTCAATGACGACGGTCAAGTGACCCCGGCCGATCTCGCCCAACTCATGGCTTACTTCTGCCTGAGCTCCCTTCCGCCGGCCCCGCCGTGGCCCGATTGCGGGCTGGATCCAACGCTGGGGGAAGGTCTGGGCTGCTCGAGCAAGGGTAGGTCGTGCAAGGACAGCTAGTAGCTCGCGAAAAAGCTTGCGCGAGTCACACCAGTCCCGGATGCAAGCACCCGAGCAGCAGCGGACGTCCGGCGAGGGGCGGGCTTGTTTTTTTTCGGCGGGAGCGGTTCAGCCGATCTTCGGAGGCTCCGGTGAGAAAAAAGCCCGTCGAGTCCAGCACCAAGTCAATGCCGCCGTCAAGGCTCCCGCAAAGTTGACAACAGCGTCCCATGGGTCCATGGTCCTGAGTGTTACAAATGACTGGTGGAACTCGTCGACGATCCCGAAGGCGGTGGCGAACGCGATCGCGAGGTATGCCGATCTCGAGGTCGATAAAGGCCAGGCCTCCAGGGTCAGGAGCCAGAGGAACCCGAGGCCGAAGTAAGTCGGAAAGTGCAGAATGTCTCCCAGGCTGATCGCCTTGAGATTCCATTTGGGTAGCTTGCTTCCGGGAATCTGGCTCAAGGTGAAGATCATCGCCATGTACAGGCATGGCAGGACCAAGAGCCGACGGCCGAACCGAGATACGAGAGCTTGCAACATTACGCCAAATCATAACCAATCGGAGCAGATGAGCTGCAGAGGGTCCGAACCCTCCACACGCCCAGTGAGCATCAGGACGTTTCACGGTTGAGGTTGAGGCTTGACTGGACTACCCCCTGGTACCGATATATCATTGTGAGGTACTTCTACAACTTGAAGGAGCCCTTATGATCCTCTCCAGGCAGAATTTCTGGTCAATCGCCGGTATCAGTTTTCTTGCTTCATCGCAACTTCTGCGTGCAGACCTGGACAAGGAGACCCGGGAGAAGAAGGACCTGGAAGCTGCCGAGTCTGCGATGGACAAGGGCGACCATGAGGACTTTCACGACCGGCTGATCGAGGAGGGCGAGAAGACTCTGGAGGAGATTAACAAGCTCCTCGAGCAAGTCCAGAAGGACCTCGGCAACCAACAGACTGGTGGAGCGACCCAGGCGAAGCAGAAGCAAGTTACCGAGCGGATGGAGCACCTGATCAAGAAGCTTGGTCAGAGTTGCTCGAAGTGTTCTTCCTCCTCCTCCTCCAGCTCGAAGAAGCAGCCGATCTCGCAGAAACAGGGCCAATCACAAAAGGAAGAATCGGATAAGCTCGGAGAGAAGGAAAAGAAGAAGAGCGAGAAGCGCCAGAATCAGAAGCAGAGGGTCCAGAACGAGAAGCCCGAGTCCACGCAAGAAAAAGAAGAGCAGGGCAAGAAGGAAAAAGGCGGGAAGGTCGAGAACGACCGCAAGGAAGATGGACCGGCACCCGAATCGAAATCGTCAAAGCTTGCCGACCAGATCAACGAGGCTCGCCGCTGGGGGGTACTCCCCATGAAAGTGGCCGAAACGATGCTTTTCTCCTCGGGCAAGGAGGCACCGCCCGAGTACCGCGAGATCATCTCCCGGTATTACAAGAAGCTTACCGAGGTCCAGTCGAAGGGAAGGTAGCCCCCCTACTCCACTGCCAGTAGAGCGAGGACAAGCTCTTCGCGCCACCCGTGGGCGGCGATCTGGACTCCGGGCGTCTCTTTATCTTTGTGGCCTGGAGCGTCCTTGAAGAGCGGCACGACGACGGCGTTCAAGGATCCGTGTTCCGGGCACTGAGCCGCGTGAGGGGCTCGTTCTTGGGATCCGCTTCGCGATTGACTCGCCGCCAATTGTGGTTGAGTTCACGCGCCTCCTCGATCCTGTCCGATCAGCGCAACCCTGACCGTCGTTGCGGCAGGTTCCAGGATCGTGATGGACTGGAGCAAGGTTGAGAGGTTGAGTTGCCGGCTTGCATCAGGTTGCTCCCGAATTCCTGGGCGGGGGTCATCCCGGAACGTTGCGTCGCAGCTCCCGCAGCCAGGATTCGGCCTCGGAGTCGCTGGGTGCTCGCCAGTCACCACGGGGCGAAAGTGATCCTCCCGAGCCCACCTTTGGGCCATTCGGGATACAGGAGCGCTTGAACTGGCTCTGCTTGAAGAACCGGATGAGAAAGACGTCAAGCCATTTCTTGATCTCGCAGAGCGAGTATTCCCGGCGCTTTTCCTCGGGTATGCTCTCGGGCCAGTGCCCCTTCTGTTGGTCGCTCCATGCGTGATGGGCGAGGTAGGCTACCTTGCTGGGTCGAAAACCAAAGCGCGTGACGTAGTAGAGGTGGAAGTCCTGGAGCTCATAGGGACCGATCGTGGCTTCGGTCGCCTGCGATGGCTGTCCACCGTTGTCCCTTCCGGGAACAAGCTCGGGCGAAATCTCCGTGTCGACGATCGACTGGAGAAGTTTGTTGGTTACGTCGTCGAGCTGCTTCGTGCTGATCCCCCAGCGGATCAGGTGCTGGATCAGAGTCTTTGGCACGGACACATTGACTCCGTAATGCGACATGTGGTCGCCAACGCCGTACGTGCACCAGCCGAGCGCCAACTCACTGAGATCTCCCGTGCCCACGACCATCGCCTTGTGGTGGTTTGCGAGCCGGAAAAGGTGCGAGGTCCGCTCGCCGGCCTGTACGTTCTCGAAAGTCACGTCGTAGACAGGCTCGCCCCGTTCAAAGGGGTGGTCGATGTCCTTCAGCATCTGGAGGCACGCGGGGCGGATGTCGATCTCGCTCGCGGTTGTCCCAAGGGCCTTCATGAGCCCGAGGGCATTCCTGCGCGTCCGTTCGCTCGTCGCGAAGCCTGGCATGGAGTAAGCGAGGATGTTCGAGCGTGGAAGCTCGAGCCGATCGAAGGTTTTGGCGGCGACGATGAGCGCGTGGGTGGAATCAAGTCCACCAGAGATCCCGATCACCACGCGCGCTATCCCGCTCGATTCCAGCCGTTTTTCTAGGCCGTGGACCTGGAGGTTGTAGGCCTCGTAGCACCGATCATCGCGAGCTGCGATGTCGCTGGGCACATAGGGGAAGCGCTCCACCTCTCGCTCAAGCGTCACCTCGCCCTGCGGGACCTCGAAATCAAACGGCACCCGACGGAGAGCACGGACGCGGTCGCGATAATCGCCGACAGAGTCGTTGAAGCTCGAAAGTCGCATCCGCTCTCCGAGAAGACGCTCGAGATCAAGGTCGGCCGTGATCACCTGCTCGTCCCTCGAGAACCGCTGCGATTCGGCAAGGATGTGCCCGTTCTCGCAGACGATCGCGTGGCCATCCCAGGCGAGGTCGGTGGTGGACTCGCCGGGTCCTGCGGCGGCGTATAGGTAGGCCGCGACGCACTTCGACGACTGCCCACGGCATAGCTCCCGGCGATAGTCGGCCTTGCCGATCGTGATGTTGCTCGCGCTCGGGTTGACGAGCACTGTTGCGCCCCCGAGGGCGGCGAAGGTGCTTGGCGCAATTGGGACCCAGACGTCTTCGCAGATCTCGGCATGGATCACGAAGCCTCGCAGGCCGTGCGCCTCGTAGACGACGTCGTTTCCGAACGGCACTCTTCGGCCGAGGATCTCGATCTCTCCTCTGGCAGCATCGCGGCCCGAGGTGAACTGACGTTTCTCGTAGAACTCGCGGTAGTTCGGCAGGTAAGTCTTCGGGGTGACACCGAGAATGCGTCCGCGGTAAATTGCAATCGCGCAGTTGAAGAGTTGACCGCTCAGGACAACTGGAGCGCCCACGAACGTCACCGGTGTGAGGCTGCTGGTGGCTTCGACGATGCGGTGGAGGGCCGCTTCCGAGGCCTCCAGTAGCGCATGCTGGTGGAAAAGGTCGTCGTTCGAATAGCCGGAGATGCCCAGCTCGGGGAAGAGCGCCACCGCGCAGTGCCGCTCCGAGGCTCTTCGGAGCAGAGTGATCGTGCGCCCCGCATTGAACTCGGGGTCGGCCACACGCAGGTGGGGCCCGCAAGCGGCGACGCGAACAAATCCGTGAGAGTACATCGAGCCGAAAGGAGAGTGCATTGTGAGTCCGATTATAGATCGGCTCGCTCACTCTTTCTGGTCCCAAAAAGGCTGTGCTAGGTTTGCCCCGGGATTTTCAGCCCGCCAAGCCTCGCCGAGTTGAGTGCAGATCAAGCTGGATGCAGCCTGAAGAGTTCCTGGAGGCTTGCTTGCGGGTCTTTCGAACCATGAGACAATCCCAAGTATGAATCGAGTTCGTGGCAGGAGGACTTCGGAAATGCCATTTCAAGGAGATACTGCGTGAATCGCTCCAGTTCGAGGCGTGACTTTTTGAAGTCCACGGCAGCAGCCGGGATGGGCTTCTGGGTGGCCGGAGGCCTGACGCCAGCCCAGAGCAAGTCGCCCAACGAGAAGCTCAACATTGCCTCCGTTGGTTGTGGCGGCAAGGGCTACGGCGACATGGCCCACTGCGCCAGCGAGAATATTGTGGCGCTTTGCGACGTCGATGAAAGGCGTGCGGCCAGGGCTCGGAAGGAGCAGCCCGGGGCCAACTTCTACCGGGACTATCGCAAGCTTCTCGAGACGGAGAAGTCTATTGACGCGGTCACCGTATCGACGCCAGACCACATGCACGCCCCCGTGGCGGTTCAAGCCATGCGGATGGGCAAGCATGTCTACGTCCAGAAGCCCCTCACTCGCCTGGTGGGCGAGGCTCGTCTCTTGCGTGAGACGGCGCTCAAGCACAACGTCGTGACGCAGATGGGTAACCAGGGGAGCGCGGTGAGCGGACTGCGCAGAGGCGTGGAGGTGATCCAGGCTGGAGCGATCGGCTCCGTGCGCCAGGTGCATGTCTGGTCGAATCGGCCGGTTTGGACTCAGGGTATCGAGCAACCGCTCCCCTCGCAGTCGGTTCCCAACGATCTTGATTGGTACCTTTGGCTTGGAGTCGCGGCCGACCGACCCTACAACGAAGGTTACTGCCCATTCAAGTGGCGCGCCTGGTGGGATTTTGGAACAGGCGCCCTGGGTGACATGGCTTGTCACACGGCGAACCTGCCATTCCGGGCGCTCAAGCTGGAGTACCCGACGAGCATCGAGGCGGAGTCCTCGGGCGTGAACCCTCACACGGCGCCGATTTGGTCGACGATCCGCTTTGAGTTCCCGGCACGTGGAGAGCTGCCGCCGGTCAGCTTTTTTTGGTATGACGGCGGAAAAAAACCGTCCGCGGAGGTCACCGAGGGCATGAATCTCGCCAGCGTCAAGGGCGGCAAGAAGAAGCGCCGAGAGGAGCTCAAGCCGGGCGACATTCCCGGCAGCGGCTGTATGATCGTGGGCGACAAGGGCACCCTCTTCTCGCCGGACGACTACGGCTCTGCCTTCAAGCTTTTTCCGGACGAGGACTATGCGGACTACAAGGGTCCCATGGAGTGGCTCCCGCGCCGCTCAAGAGACGAGGGCGATGACGCGGACAAGTCGCAAGCCCTCGAGTGGATCCAGGGGATCAAGGGCGGTGCGAAACCATACTCGAGCTTTGACTTCGCCGCGCTCCTGACGGAGACGATCCTTCTGGGCAATCTTGCCCTTCGCACCGGCAAGAAGCTCGAGTGGGACGGTCCCAACATGAAGGCCAAGAATTGTCCCGAGGCGAACGACCTTGTTGCGATGCACTACCGCAAGGGCTGGGAGATCTGACCACGACACGCACCTGAGCTGGGGCGGCGTCAACACCGCCTCATTCTGCGCCTCGCAATCAACACCTCCGGGCGTGGAGTCAAATAGCCGGTGGGATGAGGATATACCGCACGCGGGCAGTGATGAGACCTTTTGCAGCCTGCGAAAGGTTGCGGCTGCTCGCGCCAGAGGCGCCCGGCGCCCATCAGGCGCCGAGGAGGGGGTTTGCGGCGAGCAGGCGGAGCCGCAAACGGCTCGGAGGGAGCCGGCGCCAGCGAGAAGCTGGCGGCTCCCGAGAGCCTGGCCCGGAGGCGCACGCGCAGCGTGCGACCGGAGGGGCCGCGTGTCGTTGTTGCCGCCGCCCTCGCTCCGCTCGGACGGCGAGCCGTCGTGGGGGAGGGTCCCCCTCCCCCACCAGCAGAAACGAGCAGAAGACTTGAGATGGTCCTCCTCTGCCCATTCGGAATGTCTCACATGTGGGCGCGCGAGGTATGAGAACCTTCTACTGTTTCCCGCTGCCGTGTTCGGCACCGGAAACTCGAATGCGCACCAAGTCTCCAAGCTTCTCACCCCCTGGGCCGTCCAGACTCAAGACTTCGACGACCGACGGATCTTGCCGCCGCACTTCGGCTGCGATCCACTGAAAGGAGGAGTTGCGCTCGAAAACAAGCCTGCGCGCCACCTCGTTCGAAGCCAGTAGGCGGTGCCCGCCAGCCAGGATTCCGCTCGCCCGGGAATCCTGTTCACACAATTTCTCGACTGCCGCACAAACAGTGAGCAGGTCAACGCGAGGTGTCGACTCGGAGCGTTGGAGGCGATCGACGAGCTCGTTGAGGCCCGCCGCGAACTCGGCCATGACCCCCGGTGTCCCCTGATCCGAGAATCGCCGTGCCGAGTTTCCCGCCAGCACCTCGTCAAGACCGCGAGCCAGCCGCTCCATGGGCTGCATCACCGCCCTTGAAAGCCAATATCCAAAGTAGAGCGCGACAAGGAGGCCCATGATTCCCACCAACGCAACCAACCCAACGCCACTCCGCCCCATTCGGCTCGAGTGCTCAACGCGATGGCGCACAAGACCAACGCTCGAGGTACTAAGTCTCGCCGCAGCGGAAAGGAAACGTTCCAGGGAGGCGGGATCTTCCAGGTTGAGTCCTTCCTTGGTCGGAAGCTTCGCGACAAGCTCTCGTGCCTCGGAGGTCCTGGCGGCTGCCAGGACCTCCGAGTAGGCCAGTCTCACCTGGGCATCCGTTTCCGAGGGAGTGCCCGCCCGGCGCGCCATCTGGTGAAGAAGCGTGTTACGCTCCAGCGCCTGCGCCGCCGTCACAAGCGGCAAGTGATCGACAAGGACGCTATCGCACAGCCGCGTCATGCGCTCCATCAGCCCGATGCCGAGAGCGCCCATGGCGATGAACGTGAGGGTCAAGCCCGTGTGCCCCAGGATCGTCTGGGTGTAAAGGCGCATCAGCGAAGCTCCTTCAAGAAGTGGTCGACCTCGGCGGACGTGCCCAGCACGAGAGCCACCTCGCCTCGCTGAAGCGGCTGATCAGGGCTTGGACTCGGCGTGAGGACCGTCTTTACACCCTCAACTTTCCGCTGGAGCGCCACGATGGTCACGCCAAAGCGCCTGCGGAGGTTGAGCTCGATCAGCGTGCGCCCCACCCACTTCTCGGGCACGGTAACCTCGACTGCCGTGACACCCTCACCGAGATCGAACTGTCCAACGAGGCCCGGGGAGGCCAGTTCGAACGCCATGCGCTCCCCCATGAGGCTCTCCGGCTGAACGACACGATCCACTCCAAGCGCCATGAGGATTCTCTCGTGAATCCGGCTCTTCGCCCGGGCCACGATCTTGCGCGCGCCCAGCTGCTTCAAGATCGCCGTGCAGAGAATGGAGCTCTCCAGGAAGTCGACGCCGATCGCACAGACGACCGCGTCGAATGAGTCCACGCGTAGCTCTTCAAGAGCTCTTTCGTCGGTGGCGTCCACAACGACGGCCCGTGCCACGTCCGGTGCCACTTGCCGGACCCTCTCCTCGGATGGGTCAATCGCAGTGACGTCCATACCGTGCTTGGAAAGACCCCGGGCGACGCTGGTTCCAAACTGCCCAAGGCCAATGACGAGGAACTTCTGGTTCATATTTTCATTTCATCCAACCATGACATCCTCCGCCGTCCAGCGCAGCCGCTTCGGCGGCGCTTGGTGGAAAAGGACCACCATTGTCAGGGGCCCGGTGCGCCCCGCCAGCATCAACGTCATGACCACAATCTTCCCGAGTGGGTCCAGCGAGAGCGTGGCGCCGAGGCTAAGCCCCACGGTACCAAAGGCGGAATAGACCTCGAAGAGAATCGAGTGAAAGGGAATGGCCTGCGTGTGGAGGAGCACTGCCGTACCCCCGCAGATAAAGGCCATGGAAAGCGCGGCCACGGCAGCGGCGCGGCGCACGATGTCCACGGGAATGCGCCTGCCGAAGGCCTGCACATCGCCCGAACGGCTCAAAACGGAGCGTACTGCAAGCACTAGCACCGCAGCCGTGGTCGTCTTGATGCCGCCACCCGTCGATCCCGGGCTTGCCCCGATGAACATGAAAATCATGGCAAGGTAGACCGTGGCGGGCCCAATGCGGGTGAAGTCGACCGAGTTGAAGCCCGCCGTACGGTAAGTCACGCCCTGGAGCCAGGAGTTGTGAACTTTTTCTGTGAAGGTGAGCCCGGCGAGTGAAAGGTTCCATTCGAAGACGAGGAAGAGCAAGAAGGCCGCGACGAGCAAGATTGCGGTGGTCGAGAGGGAGAGCTTGGCGTGAAGCGACAATTTGCGGACGCGCCCGCGCAAGAGGTCGAAAATCCCCGCCAATACGCCAAAGCCCACGCCACCCAGGATAATCAGGGCGCTGATCGTCTGAAGGATCCACGGGCTCGACTTGTAGGCCATCAGATTGTCCGACTGGAGCGCGAATCCGGCGTTGCAAAACGCGCTCACCGAGTGAAAGACTGCCTTCCATGCAGCCTCGGGCGGTGAAATGCCGTGGGCAAGAAACGCGGGAAAGAGAATCAGGGAGCCAACGCCCTCGAGCAGGAGCGTGGAGAGCACGATCGCCCGGACCATTCTCAAAGTGGCTCTCGGTGTGACCGTCCCCACCATCTCGCTCAGGCCCTGCTCCGCCTGCGAACCGAAGCTCTGGCCCAGGAACAGGGTCGCAAAGGCGCTCAGTGTCATGATCCCGAGCCCACCCACCTGGATGATCAGCAGGATAACGGCCTGGCCCGCGGTAGTGAAATCAACAGGGGTATCGAGGACGATCAAGCCGGTCACGCAGGCGGCGCTCACCGAGGTGAAAAGGGCGTCGATGAGGGAGATCGAGTGCGTGGTGCACGCGGGAAACTTGAGCACCATGCCGCCCAGGGAGCACAGGATCACGAACGTGAGGACTACAAGCAGCGCCGGTCTTCGCCAGAGAAACGTGACCAGGTCGCGGTGTGTCTCGTGTGCCTGGAAAGCCCCGAAGATCGCCAGGATCACTCTCGCGGCAAGCAAGACTTGCGCGGTCCCGGTCCCTCCGAACGGAAGGGACAACGGATAGAGGAGAACACCCAGAAGCGTCAGGAGAAGCAGCGCAAGGGCCTTCCAACCGCTGAGCAAGCCCCTCCGCACGAGCCGCCACTCCGCCACCGTCGCAAAGACTGAAGGCACGATGAGTAGCCCAAGGACGGCCCCGGACCCGATCGGTCTCAAGCTGAGCCGATGCCCCACCGCAGTCGCCGCGAGCAGGAGCCCGCAGCTGCCCGAGAAGAGAACCGATGGACTCCACAGCGCGCCGACGGCATCCTCCCGGGAGACGCGACCTCTGTGCGTTGTGACGCCGACGCGAATCACGAAGTAAGTCGTCAACGCGGCCCACGAGAATGACAGAAACGCGACCGTGGGGGCCTCCGCTGCCTTGAGTCCGATCGGCACCGCCCAGGCTCCCCAGGCGAAGAGGAGAAGAGGCAGCACCCAGCGCCCTCCAATCACCGAAAAAACCGCGCAAAGGGCAAGCAGCGCGGATGAAACTGCGGTTGCCCCGAGGAGAAGCCGGGTCTCGTCCGGCTGGAACGGAGCCTCACTCTCTATCCATGCCAGCCCCATCCAGACGACGGCGGCCGAGGTCGCGCTGAGCGAGGCCTCGCTCAGCGCGAAGCTTCGCTTGCGTGCGCGCAGGGAGAGCTCATTGCCAACTCGCTGACGGGTCACAAGGTCAAGATCTCCAGGGGTTCATCTGGCCGGGCAACGAGCATGGCACCGGAGCTGGAGCGGAGGAAAGGCCTGCCGAGCCAGGGACAACAAGCCGCACGCCCGAAGCATGGTGCAGCGACGGCGGAGGCTTGTTCGATCCAGGCGCGTGGCGAATCGCAAGGACGCTCTGGCCATCGTTCAAGGCAAGATTCAAGGTCGTCGGCTCTCTCACGTCGGTCTCTCGCTGGAAGTCCTAGAGAAAGCGCAGGGTCTTCCTGATAATGTCAGCAAGGCCGGATGCTGAATCTCTTGAACCCGAGCCCTGGGCCAAGAAATCAAGGAAGAGAGCAAACAGTTGCTCGGAGTCCGTGGTCCCTCGTAGGTTGGCGGCAGACCCGAAAGACAGAAACCGGCGAGCCCCGTCGCGGAATTTCGCGTGGGCGCCCAGGGCGCCGTTGTGCATCCAGAGGTAGGGCCCGACGAGAAGGGGGGGACTGTTCGCTTCCGAGACCTCAAGCCCCTCACTTGCCGCGCGCACGTGCGCGAACACAGGGCCCGTCCGGGTGAGCAAGCTGACGCTCCGGAGCGACGGCCATGTCCAGACGGGCTGGGCAGAGCGGAAGAGTGCGGGCACGGGCGAAATCTCGGGCACATACCAGCCAACCCCAACGCCATCGGCGTTAACACAGTCCTACTCATCATGGGCGGCGTACCCCCTACTTCACGATCGAATGCACCAGGGCGTAGAGAAGATCACTGAGGACAATGGGCTCGCCCGTGTAGACGAGGAATCGGCACATTCGGGAACAGAATAGCGAACTCCGAGCAAAGCGCAATGGGAGGAGTGGCCCAGGGGGAGTTTTCAATTGCAAGCCGAAGCCGGACCGGTGTAATAGACCCCTTCCACTATTGCCGGATCGTCTAATTGGTAGGACAACAGACTCTGAATCTGTGTGTCGGGGTTCAAGTCCCTGTCCGGCAACCATCAATAAAAAAAGGGCTTGCGACAAAACTCGCGAGCCCTTTTTCTTTGCCTCGAAGCTGCGGATCGCCACAAAGTCACCACTTACGCACAACCTCCCGCTGGTTGCGCGCCTCCCTCCGAGTCGTTCGAAGACACTCGGGCAACGAGTTCCCACGGCCCAGATCCCGCCGCAACGCACAAGGTCCATCTGCTCGCAGACTCGGAGATTGCATCGGGTGCCTGCGAAGATATGCTGACGGCACCTAGCACCCCCACGGAGGAGCCTCATGGTCACCGCAAGCACACTTGAAATTCCGGACATCAAGCTCAGCCCTCGCGTCGAGACGTTCCTGGCGCGTCCCAAGAAACTGCTCATCGGCGGACACTGGATCGAGGCCGCCGCGGGAAAGACGTTTCCCGTATACAACCCGGCCACCGGGCAAGTCATTGCCATGGCCGCAGCCGGTGAGGCGGAGGACATCGATCGCGCCGTGAACGCTGCGCGCAAGGCCTTCGACAATCCACGCCATGCCTGGCGCACGATGTCGCCCAGCGAGCGTGGCCGGATCATCTGGCGCATTGGAGATCTCATACTGCAACATCGCGATGAGCTTGCGGAGCTGGAATCTCTGGACAATGGGAAACCGGTGGAAGTGGCAAGGGTCGCCGACGTGCCACTCGCGGCCGATCTTTTCCACTACATGGCCGGCTGGGCCACCAAGATCGAGGGACAAACCATCCCCATCTCCGTGCCATACGCCCAGGGCGCGCGGTTCCATGCCTTCACGCTGCGTGAGCCGGTGGGTGTCGTCGGGCAAATCATCCCGTGGAATT
>SXGT01228197.1_pt1 | contig 46861 bp, 32 predicted proteins | sample 3176221 | NCBI WGS metagenome assembly SXGT01 (sample SAMN11356862, study PRJNA531348) | freshwater metagenome | isolation source: freshwater sample F1-120 | place: China: Fuxian Lake, Yuxi | collected 2017-12-25 | reverse complement strand
GGTGGCTTGGTAAACCCCATCCGGAGCAAGGTCAAGCAGGGTGAGAGCGGCCCGCTCGTCGAACCCGGGTCGACTGCTGGAGCCGGCGGGTAACCGTCGGCCGAGATGGATGGCCGCCTCCGGGCCGAGGTTCACGCCTCGTTCCGCAGACAGAATCCGGCGTACCGGCCGACTCACCACCGCAACCAGGACTGATGCACCGATTACCTAACTGACCTGAGCCTTATCTGCTGTGACCTTTCGTCGTTTCCTGTGGTTGCTGGCTTCTAGCGGACCACAACAGACCTGTAGCGGATCAGGAGCAGCTCGTGATGGGCTAGTACCACCCGCTTGTGCCACCTCCGACGGGTTCAGCCGCAGCGGGCCAATGCCGACCGCGTGGGCGTGTTCCGCACACCGGATGACACGGGCGATCGAGCCGCACCGAGGTCAATCTGCCTGTCGCGCCTGTCCGGCTAGGCGTCATCTTGTTCGGTGTGCGGCTCGTGGCGGAGCAGAAACTTCGGCGACTTTCGCAGTGACGAGCGAGAACACGCTAATTCCCAGCAGCATCGCCAAACCCCCGATAAGACGTCCCGCTGGCGTGACTGGCGATATGTCGCCGTATCCCACGGTTGTCATCGTCGTCGCAGACCACCACAACGCGTCAGCAACCGACAACTCGCCCGTGTTCTCCGCGACTAGGAACACTGCGCCCGAACTGAGCCACGTCAGTCCAGCGACCGAGAGCGCGAGCCGACCCGAGTTTTGGAGTAGGACCGCTCGGCCTTCGCGCGCTGCAGATCCACCCACAGCGACCGCCCGACCGACGACCACGACGATACGGATCAGACGCGCTGCCCGCAACGCCCGAAGGATCCCGAACGCGGCGAGGCTCGGGACGACTGCCAACGCCTGAGTGACGACGATTAACGCGCTGGTCCACTCACGCCGTACATGCGAGCGCCGATCGTCCGCGAGCACGAGCTCCACGATGTAGTCGATCGCGAAGGCGACCAGCACCACGATGTTCGCGATGTCGAGCAGTCGCTGATCGGCCGAGTGCAACTCGGACCGGTCGACCTCAATCAGCAGCAGCGGCAACGTCCCAAGGGCCAGCGCCAACAGTGGCCCATCAGTCCGGCGTCGCCAACGCTCCAAACCCGGCGACGCCACAAAGGACAAAGAAGTCACTCGGCAACGCTACGCCCGAGCATCCGACTCACGGGCGCCATGCGGGCGGAGCGGCGAACAAGCTCAGGGGCGCCGGAGCCGTCAAGTCGTGGGTGTGATCAACGCTCGCGCGGCGCGGATCGCTGCGATGCAGCGGGTCGGGTCTGTGAGGTGCAGGTCGTGGCGCCCTCCAGCAACCCGCTCCAGCAACACATGTGGCAGCTCGTCAGCGAGAGTCTGCAACCACGGCAAATCGATCACGTCGTCGCGGTCGCCGGCAAGCATTCGAACCGGAACTCGACTCGCCGCGAGGTCGGCGTTGCCCGGCGCGGCGAGAATCACTTCGCTGAGGCTTTGCGAGTACGAGGCCCAAGAGTGTTGGACCGATGCGCGCGCGAGCTCGGACGGGAGGTCGGGCCGGAGCCACGACGCGAGACGAGCTGCGGCAGGCCGGTATCGGCACATAAGTGCGCACACGGAGCGCGCGGCGGGCGAGTCGAGCGCGAATATCCGTGCGAGGAGTCCGAGACTTGCGATTCGACGTCGAGCGTCAGTCGAGTCGCGGGCGATAGGCGGCGCAATCGCGACGACTGCGGCGACGAGTTCGGGGTGGCGCGTTGCAAGTCGCAGAGCGATCAGTGCGCCCATCGAGTGCCCAGCGATGATGGCCGGGCCCCGCAGCGCTAGCGACTCCAAACACGCAACGACTGCGTCGGCGTGAGCATCAGGCCCGTAGCCGGAACCGGGGCGAGGTGAATCGCCGAATCCCAGCAGATCAGGTACGACCACGACGGCATCGTCGGCCAGCGAATCGAAAGTTGCGCTCCACGAACGATTCGATGCCGTCAACCCGTGCAACAACACAATCGGCGGTAGTTCCGACCCGAGAACCCGGACGTGAAGAAACGCCTCACATTCGACACCACCACCACGTCGCCACTGCCGGGCGCGAGACCGACGCGTCTTCGCGCTCAGCGCCATGATGCGCGGCTCACACACTCGCGATTGGAGTCAACCATCGATCCGGCTCGATTGGCTTGCCGGGAGTGCATTCGACGGTCGAATCAGCACACAGCCCGCACTGCGCTGTACGGGTTGATCGCACCGCCGCCGCCCGGATGAATCTCGAAGTGTGTGTGGTTCGCGCCGGACGATCCCGTCGTTCCGGTGTAACCGACGACTTCTCCTCGCGCGACGTTGCGGGGACCTCCCTCGAACGCGGAGAGGTGGAAGTAGTAGTAGGTCACGCCGTTGTCCCCGTAGAGAAAGATCGCATTGCCCATGCGTTCGCCGTAGTCCTGTTCGATGCGGCCTGACGTCACCGCCACGTTCGGCGTGCCGGACGGCGACAGCAGGTCGACACCTTGATGCGATCGGCCGCCCGGTCGAGCATCACCCCACGTGTCGGTGAACGCCAACGCCCCGCGAATCGGACAGACCTCGACGCCATAACTGCCGCCGCCGCCGTCCGACGGTTCATCGGGTGGATCGGGCGGATCGGGCGGATCGGGCGTCGTCACATCGGGTTCATCGCCATCATCTGGCGCCGTCGAGGCTGTGGTCGCTTGCGTCGTCGCCGATGCGGCGCGGTCCCGCGCCTCGGACTCCGCGCGGGCTCGCGCCTGGGCCGCACGGCGTTCGGCTGCTTCCTCGGCGATCAACCGATCGCCGAGTTCATCACGAATCCGTTGTGCATCGCTGAGCTTCTGTTCGAGTGCTTCCGACTCGCGTTCGAGTTCAGTGGCGAGAGCATCTTGTTCGGCCTTCGCGATCGCCAAGTCGTCGCGAGCGGAAACCAAGTCGAGACCGAGGACTCGAAGCGCGTCGAGCGCGCCTTGATCGCGATCTGCGATCACCTCGCTGAAGACATCGCGGCGAGCGGAGTCCATCGCAGAGTCGTCGTCGAAGGCGAGCACCATTCCAGGGTCGCTCGCTCCATCGACATACGCATCGACGGCACGGGCACCGACAACTTCGCGATATGCGCGCTGGTTGCGCGACAGTTTGCCGATCTGACCGTCGAGCTCGAGAATCTCCTGCTCCAACGCAGACGATCGCGCGTACGCGTCGGCGTAACGCTCCGCTACGTCGTTCGCCTGCTGCTGCAGCTCGTCGAGTCGTTGACGCGCTTGCGCAAAGTCATCCGAGGTCGACTGGGCGAGCCCAGGGGCGGGCGCCAGTCCGAGCATCACACCGACGAGCGCGACGACGAAGAAGGTTCTGAACGTGCGCGGCCGTCGGACCGATTCAGGCAAAGGCATGACATCGCCACCGTAGCAATGAGGTGACGGCGTGATGGGCGCGCCGTCACAAACTCGATCGTGACCTGGGCCTCTCCAGCCACCATGCATCGAGATGCCGAACGGGTCGGGTGCGTTCGCGGCTCGCCGCACACCGATCCTCGGACTGCTGGGAACCGAATCCCGCGCCGACACGTCCGAACTCTCGAACATCGGCGCGTTGCGGAGTTTCCACCGTGTCGATGGACGAACGCTCGCAACATGACTCGGAGGTAGGAAGTGGCCGGTTTCGACGAACTGACGAACGCAACAACCGAAATGTCGGGAGCCGATCGCGAGGTACTGAGTTTCCTGCTCGATAGCAACGCTCATCGCTACGCACCGCTCGCGCCTGCGCTGGGCGAGTGGTACGGACGAGCCGCCGATCTCATCCGATCGCTGCACCGCGACCTCGCCGCCGATCAAGCCGACCTTGCGGCTGCGCTCGCCACTGATTCTCGCGGCCCGGCCCTTCGCCTGTGCGGATTCGATCCGCAACGCTGAACCGCCAAAGAACCGCCAAGTCCGCACTCGTCCCCGCTCCCCCGGCTCCCGACGCATGATCACGCGTCGGGAGCCGCTGGGGTCGGCACGACGAACGCGATCGAGCCCCGGCCGAAGCCGGGGCTCGATCACAGGTTCGCTGGGTGTGCGAACGATTCAGACGGTGACATCCACCGTGGTGGTGGCGAAGTCGCCCCACGCGTCGGTCGCCGTCAGCGTGACCGTGTAAGTACCGGCCGCCGGGAATGCGTGTCCGGGCGCAGCTCCGGTCGAGTTGGCGGTTGCGTCGCCCCAGGCCCAGGTGTAGGTGATCGGGTCCCCGTTGGCATCGGTCGTACCCGCAGCCGAGAACACACACCACAGACCGTTGCACGACGGCGGGTTGATCAACGGCACCGGCGCGACGTTCGTCACCGGCTCGGCGATCGTCACCACGCGGGTCGTCGTGCCGATCTGACCCCATGCATCGGTCACCGTCAACGTCACGGTGTAGGTGCCGTCCGCGGCGTAGGCCTTTGCCGGCGTGGCCGACGTGCTCGCCGCACCACCGTCACCGAAGTTCCACGAATACGTCATGGCGTCGCCGTTCGCATCGCTCGACGACAGCGCCGTGAACGTGCAGGTACGAGCGACACATGCGGGCGCCGGGATGACGGCGACCGGAGCAACGTTGGTCCCGGGTTCGACGATCGGCAACGTGATGCTGTTCGACGCTGCGACGCCCCACGCGTCCGTCAGGGTCAACGTCACCGTGTAGGTGTTGTTCGCCGTGTAGGTCTTCGTCGGCGTGGTCGCCGTGCTCACGGCACCACCGTCACCGAAGTTCCACGAGTACGTGAACGGGTCGCCGTTCGGGTCGACGGATCCGACCGCCGAGAACGTGCACGTCCGAGCGGTACAGGCCGGCGGATTGATCACAACGGTCGGCGCGACGTTCGTGACCGGCACTCCGATCGTCAACTCGTAGGTCGTCGCCGCCGCATCGCCCCAACCGTCGGTCGCGGTGAGGGTCACGGTGTAGACACCGTCGGCCGCGTAGGCCTTGGTGACCGTCGCGAGCGTGCTCGCAGCTCCACCGTCACCGAAGTTCCATGCGTAGGTGATCGGATCACCGTTAGCGTCGGTCGATCCGATCGCCGTGAAGGTGCAGGAGCGACCCAAACACGTCGGGATACCGATCACCGGCGTCGGCGCGACGTTGGTCAACGGCTTCGCCAGCGTCAGGTCGTACGTGATCGACGCCGCGTCACCCCATGCATCGGTCACGGTCAACGTAATGGTGTACGTGCCGTCGGCTGCGTAGGTCTTGGTCGGCACCGACGCAGTGCTCGTCGTCGGACCGTCGCCGAACGTCCACAAGTACGTGAACGCGTCACCATCGGGATCGCTCGAGCTGAGGCCCGAGATGTTGCAGGTGCGAGCGGCACACACGGGGGTGCTGATCACTGGTGTCGGCGCGACGTTCGTCAACGGCTCGGCGATCGTGACCGGCAGGGTGGCGACTGCCGAGCGACCCCAACCGTCGGTCACCGTCAGCGTCACGTTGAACGTACCGTCGGTCGGGAAGGTGTGGCTGACCGCCGACGTCGTGCTGTTGGCCGTCGCGTCACCCCAGTTCCACAGATAGGTGAGCGTGTCACCAAGGTTCGGATCGGTCGATCCGACGGCCGAGAAGTTGCAGACTCGGGCCGCGCACACCGGCGGGTTGAGCACCGGCACGGGCGCGAGGTTCGTCACCGGTTCGCCGATCGTCACGGTCTGCAACGTCGTATTCGACTTGCCGTACTCGTCGGTCACGGTCAACGACACGGCGTAGGTGCCGGCCGCGGTGAAGGTACGGATCGGGACCGAGCCGGTTCCGGTGGTCCCGTTCCCGAAGCTCCACGCATAGGTCAGCGTCGGCGCGTTCTCGTCGGTCGAGGTCCGGCCGTCGAAGTTGCAGATGTTCTGGTTGCAGACGTAGGTGAAGTTCGCTACGGGCGAAAGGTTGGTCGCCGGTCCTCCCACGGTCACGGTGCGCTCGCTCGGCACCGGCGTGATGAGCCCGAGGCTGTCGACACCACGCACGAGCACGGTGTACGAACCAGCCGGGATGATCGGCGTCGTGTAGCTGAAGTTCGATCCCGGCGAGCCCGGGCTGTTCAAGAACGCCGTCCGGAAACTCACCGTGGTGCTCGTGAACGTTCCGGTCGAACTCATGTACTGACCCGCAGCGTTGCGGATCCCCACCTGAGCCTGGGCGATCTGGTTGTTGTCTTCCAGCCGACCACTCACCTGGATCCGCGAGCCCGTGAACACGGTGCCATTGGTGGGCTGCAGCAGCGCCTCGGTCACCGTCGGCGCCACGTCACCGGGGAAGACCTGGTGACGAGCCGTCGCGCCAGTGGTCGAGAGGTCCTGCTGATCGCTACCGTCGAAGGCGTAGGCCACGATGTCGTAGTCGCCGGCGGTCGGCACCGTTCGGGTCAGCGACCACGGCGTGGCCGGTGCGCCCGGGTAGGTGAGGGTCGCGTCGAGCAACGCGAAGGCGACGGCCATCGAACCGTCGTTCTGGAGGTACCGGTTCGTGTCGCGGTCGCGGATGGTCACCCGCACTGCGGCGACGCCGAAGTCGTCGGTGGCCGTTCCGGTGAGCGGGATCGTCATCGTCGCCGTGTTCAGCGTCGTGCCGGTGACATCGAGCAGACCGTTCGGCGGCGCGTCGCCGGGGACCTGCACGTTGATCGTGAGGGTGCCGCGGAACGCCGTCGCCGTCGTCAATCCGATGTCGTCGGTCGCCCGCACGGTGAACGTGTAGGTGCCGGGACGCAGGTTGAACGGCGTCGTGTAGGTCCAGTTGTAACTCGAACCCGGCAACGACGTCAGCGGGCTGATGCGGTGCCAGTCGAGGATCGAGTCGACGCCCCACGTGCCATCGGCGGCGAGGTTCTCGCGGGTCGCCGTGTTCCGAAGTTGAATATCGACGAAGTCGAGGCCCTCGTCGTCGACCGCCGAACCGCTGAAGGTCAGCGGGGCGCCCGGCGCCAACGTGAGCGGGTTCACCGTCACCGGCGGAGTCATTTGCGTCGGCGCCGAGATCGTGACCGTCGGCGCGAGGGCCGTCGAGCTCACGATCCACGAGCGGTCCGAACTGCGCAGGTCGGCTTGGCCGGCAGTGTCGACCGCGGTGGCCTGCATGGTCCACGTGTCCTCGTAGGGCACGGTCCACTCCCACGACCAGGTTGCGGCCGTCGCGCCAACCACGTCGGGCTGACCGATGAACGAGTTGTACGCCGCGCCCGTGCTGCCGTCGTCTTGGAGGTAGAAGTTGTCGGAGTCACGCAGCGTGTGGACGATCGAGTTCACGCCGACGTCGTCGGTCGCGGTTCCCGTTGCCGTCCACGTGAGCGTCGGGACGACACCCGACGGACCGTTGATCGCCGTGCCCGGCGTGTCGTCGGAAAGTCCGAACGTCTCGAAGTAGATCTGCGCCTTCGTCGCATCACTCGACCCGTTCACGCCGAACGTCTTGGCGAGCAACTTGATGCGCCGGTTCCCGGAGATTGTGAAGGTCGACGAATACGTGGTGCTCGTCGCGTTCGGCGTCGTCAACGTCGAATCGATGCCGTTCCACGCGCCGCTCCACGTGACGCCATCGTCTTGCAGGTACTGGTTGTTGCCACGGTCTTGGATTTCGAGTTGCACGCGACGCACGCCGCTCGTCGCGGTCGCAAGACCTTCGATCGTGAACGGCTCGTCGGCCGCTTCGACCCGGCCCTTGATCGGAGCGGTGATCGTCGTTTCGTTCGCTCCGGGGGCCGGCACCGAGTTGAAGTCGTAGAACGCGATGCGCCCGACGGTGAAGCCGCCCTGGGTCGTCGCGTCACCGCCGGTGATCACGCCACGGGGGTGCACGAGCATTGCCTTGTTGCCTTCGAAGGAGTTGGAACCCGGGTCCCATTCGAGCGCCTTGCCGTCGACCGGGTTGAGCGCTCCAACGTGGTCACGGGTGACGATGTCGTCACCGAGTCCGTATCCCGCCAGACCCTGGCCCCGGCCGTAGCCAACCTCGGTCAGACCCGGCCACGGGTCGGGTGCCGTGGGCGATTCGATGTAGTTGAAGTGACCGCCGACGTAGACGGCGTTCTCGCTGATGGCGATCGAGTAGACGCTGTCGAACAGGCGCGAGATCCACAGCGGCTGCATGTTGTCGCCACCCGCGATCGGGAAGGCGATTGCGGTGTCGCTGATCGGGGGGCGGTCGCCGCCCGAGCCGCTCCCGACCACGAAGTACTGACCATTGGGAGAAATTGCGCCGGTGTAGATGCGCTGAACACCGCCGACGAACGGGAGGTTGTCGTCCCAAAGACGCGTCCGCCACGGGAGCAACTGGTTGTTCGCGGTGTTGATCAGCCCAACGCCGTAGCGGTCCTGGCCAGCGATCTGGCGGCCGGTGTGCACGACGAGAAGCGTGCTGTCGTCCGGAGACAGCACAAGCGCTTGCACCGTGAGCGCACCGTTCACGCCAATACCACCGGAGAGGTTGTTGTTGAACCCGGACACGAGCGCGCCCGTGTTGGCGTTGAGCGCAGCCAGTCCGGTACGGGCGATGCCGTTCACGAACGTGAACTGGCCACCGATGTACACCGTCGAGTTCGTTGCTTCGACCGACGTGACACCAGCCGACGCACGGGCGCTGAATCCGGGGATCAGCGCACCGGTGGTGGGGTTCAGCGCGGCGATCTTGCGTGCGTTCGACCCGGGGACACCGTTGACGTTGTTGAACCGGCCGACCACGAAGAGCTTCGTGCCGTCGGGCGATGCCTCGATCTCGTCGACGCTGCCGCTGTCGAATGTCGGACGGAAGTTCGGGTCGACGAGCCCGGTCGTGAGGCTGAACTTCGCCAACCAACGCTGGTTGTAGTTCGTCGTGTTGCCCGTGGCGTTGTTGCGGATCGAGGTGAACGTGCCTGCGACGAAGACGTTGTTGCCGATGTATTCGAGATCGAAGATCTCACCGGTCGTGATGCGCGGCATGTTGGTCCGCGTGATGTCGGGCGGCAGCGCCGTGTGCCCCGGAACCGGCTGGGCGGCCTTTGCGGCCTCCGGCGTCGAGTTCATGGCGAGCGAACCGGCGGCGATGCTCGCAATCCCGAGCGCCGCGACCGTGCGTCGCGAACGGGCAAAACCGAACCACTTGATCTTCACGAAAACCCCTTGTTCTCCACCCAGCGACGTGGCCCCACCAAGGCGCGCAGCGGCTCACAGACTCCGCCGCGACCCACAACAGGCCCCACGAATCCTCACTCTACGCACAGCCAGAACCTCCCGCAATGCGCCGTTTGGACCAAATGGCACGCTCGAGTGTGGGTAGAGGGATCTCGGTCACAGTAGGAGGAGTGCGCTCAACTGGCCGAAACGGCCACGAACGGCGTCGCGCGCGCCTGCCCGCGGGTCGGCTGGCCGCCTCAGGAGCGCAGTTCGAACTCCGTGGCGACGAAGTCGAGGATCTCCGGGGCCAGGTCGGTGCCTTCGACCCGGAACAGGAAGATCCGCGATTCGACGAGGATCAAGCGAGCGTCGACCACGGTGGTCGGTTGTTCGACCGCGGGATCGCCGAGTACTTCGAGCACGAAGTCGTAGGTCGGGTGCTCGGTGCCCTCGCGCATCGCGCCTTCCGTCGGCGTCGACTCGACGTCTTGGCCGACGAAGACCGCGACGGCCGGCAAGACGAACGCGGCCTCGTCGGCCGTCGGCGACGACTCCAAGTCGAGCCAACTCACACGCACCTTGCGATCGTCGCCGAGCGACGCCTGTACACCGCGAATCTCGGTCGCGCCATCGGCCAAGTCGATCGTCGATACCCGTTCTTCAGGCACCTCGGGCAACAGCACGGCAAACCCACCGTCGTCGCTGCGAAAGCGATGGCCGTCGCCGGCTAGGTAGTCCTGGACCGCGCTGCGGCCACTCCCCTCGCCGATTTCGCGCAGCGTGCCCCAACCCGCAACTGCGCTCACGACGGTCACCAAGAGCAGCACACCGATGCCGATTGCCAACTTGGCACCGTTCCAACTCCGGCGACGCATACCTGGGGCCACGACCGGCACGGATTGACGAGTCGTCGTAGGTCCGGATCGGGCCGTTGCCATGTATCAGTGTGCCACGCCATCGGCCGCAGCCGGTGTCTCGTTGAACGAGCAGACGACGAAACCCGAACCCCGACGTTCGAGTCGGCTGATCGACGCCACGTCGAGGTGCAACCGCCATGATGCGGTGTCGTCACTCCCCAACGCTGCGCAGATCGCGGCCTTGATCGGCGAGACGTGACTCACCGCGATGAGCACCTCCGCGGCCGGTTCCGACGTCTGGGTGACATCGCCGAGCCAGGCATCGACCCGCGCCCGAACCGCAACCAATGACTCGCCCCCGGGCGGTGCGAACTCGGGATCGTTACGCCATCGCGCCCAGTCGTCCGACGAGACCTCGCCAAGCGGCCGACCTTCCCACTCGCCATAATCGAGTTCGATCAGACGAGGTTCGATTGCGACATCGACCCCGAACCCGGACGCGATGGCCGCGGCGGTCTGGACGGCACGGGGCAACGGACTCGTCACGATGCGAATGCGGCGCGCCCCGATCCCGGCTGGATCGAACGCCGGCAACCTCAAGTATTGCTGCACGAGGTGCCGAGCGACGCCCTGGGCTTGCGCTCGACCGACATCCGACAGGGAGAGGTCGGTACGGCCTTGCAGCCGTCCTTGCGCGTTTGCCGCAGTCTGTCCGTGACGGACGAGCACGATCACGGAAGGTCCAGCCGACCCGACGCGAGAAACGCACGTCGGCGCTCCACGGCCTGGAGTTCGGCCCGGTTCCAGACCGTGCGCAATGCAACGAGTCCGACCACCTCGAGTGCAACTGCGACCGAGATCGGCGGCCAAATCGCCTCGTCGCCGAATGACGCGCCGAACGCAGGCCACCAGAACACGGCCCGATGCGCGAAGGCACCCGACAAGACCAACCCGAAGTACCAACCGATCGGAAGACCGATCCAACGTCGCCGGGTCAGGCGGCGACCTCGACCCGCCGTCGCGGCCATCACCGCCGTCATGGCAACGGTCGGCGCGATCAGTGAGTGCAAGACCGCTTGGTGACCGACAACGGCATCGCCGAGCGGCACGATCCCGCCGAACGCAACGAAGCGAAAGTCGAGTCCCGTGCTCTGGAACACGACCCAGACCGCCACGACAGCCCCAGCGGCATACCAGGTGATCACCGAACGGCGCCTGGGTCGGCCGCGTCGAGCGCTTGATTCGCCAGCGCGTCGGCTTCGCGGTTGTGTTCACGGCGCACGTGGACGAACTCGACCTGCTGGTAGCCCCGCACGGCATCGCGCACGGAACGAATCAGCGGATGCAGGTGCGATGCCTTGACCTTCCACTCACCCCGCAACTGATTGATCACCAGGGCCGAGTCGCCGTGCACCCGGAGCGTGTCGGCGCCGAACTGGTTCGCGCAGCGCACCGTTTCGAGCAGTGCCTGGTACTCGGCGACGTTGTTGGTTTCCTCGCCGATCGCGGTCGACACCTCCGCCAAGACCTCGCCGGTGTCGGCATCGCGCACGAGGCCCCCGATCGACGCCCGCGCACCCGGCTGACCGTTGCCGCGCGACGCACCGTCGAACCACAACGCCAGGTTGCGGTGAGGTCGCGTAGCGCCCGAGAGTTCGAATCCGAGCTGTTCGTTCACCGCGGCACGAGGATCGCACCGCAGTTGTCGCAGCTGAACACTCGACCCTCGGTGTCGTGTCGGATCTCGTCGACTTCGGTAGCCGGAATCGACAGACGACAGCCCTGGCAGGTGTCGCCGATCAACAGCGCGGCGCCCACGCCGTCGTTGACCGCCCGACGTCGGTCGTATTCGGTGAGCAGCGGCTCGGGAACCTCCGACCGCCGGCGAGCCAACTCCGAGTGCGCGACCGCAATCGCAGCATCGATTTCGTGCTCGGATGCAGCGACCGCGGACCGGAGTCGTTCGACATCGCGTCCCATTGCGGCCAACGCCCCCTCAGCGTCAGCCACTCGGGCGTCGAGCGACTCGGCGAGCTCCATCTGTTCGAGTTCACGATCTTCGATATTGCGCTGCTGCGCCCGGAGCTGGTCGAGGTCCGCTTGGAGATCTTGCAGCTCGCGGGGTGAGGTGACCTTGCCGGAATAGAGCTTGTCGTCGACGCCCTGGGCCTTCGCGGCAACCGTCGTCGCCTCGTCATCGAGCGCCTTGACCGCGCGTGCGAGGGCGTCGCGCTCGGCGCGGCGAGCGGTCAGCGCATCGTGGGCGGCTTTGCCGGTCCGCAGAACCTGGTCGAGCTCGGCCCGTTCCGGCAGTGCGGCACGGCGATGCGCCAACTGCGCGAGCTCGAGGTCGACGTCTTGCACCGCATGCAGTCGATCGAGCGGCGAGCCAGCGCCGGCGGACGGTGTATCGGTCATGGTCCCGGCACCGTAGTGCTGGTCGTGGTCGTGGGTGGGCTGGTCGTGGGTGGGCTGGTCGTCGGCGGGTTCGTCGACGGTGGCGCGCTCGTCGTCGTGCGAGGCGGACGAGTCGTCGTGGTCGGCGCCTCGGTGGTTGTCGTCGGCACGATCGGTACGATGCGAGCCAGACGCCCACGTTCGCTGACGTATTGCGATGTCGGGAACTGCTCTGGGTCAGGCTCGGGGAATCCGATCACAGGTTCACCGGCCAGGGCCGGCTCCATGAAACTGCCCCAGATACGAGCCGGCGCCCGACCACCGAAGGCTTCGTCGCCGAGATACCCCGACAGCGAGCACTCCGGGTCGTCGTTGTCACCACATTCGGGCTGGCCCACCCACACCGCCGCGGACAGCTGCGCGGTATAGCCGACAAACCAAGCGTCGACGTTGCTGTTGGTCGTACCCGTCTTTCCCGCAGCAGGGCGAGGGAAGTCGCCGAGCGTGCTGGCAGCGGTGCCGTCGCGCACTGGCCCTTCCAACATCTGCGTCAGCGTTCGGGCGATCTGCGGTCGCAGCGCCGCCGTGCCCGTCCGACCGGCTCGATACACGACCTCGCCGTCGGGACCGAGAATCTCCTCGACGAAGGCGGCATCGTGGCGGACACCATCGGCTGCGATCGTCGAATACGCCGACGCCATCTCGAGGGGCGTGACCCCTGATGTGCCGAGGGCCAACGACGTCACCGGAACCAAGTTGGAGCGTTCGACGCCCATCTCGCGTGCCGTAGCGATGACTTGGGCTGGGCCGTCGGCCCCGTGTCCGAGCGAGATGATGAGGCGCACGAACGCGCAGTTGATCGAATCGGTCATCGCCGTGCGCAACGACATGACTCCCCCGCCGCGCGCCGACACCACATACGGATCCGGTGGTGTCGTGGCCAATGGGGACGGGAACGAACACCGAGACTCCCCCAGGATCGTGTCGTTGGGTGAGTATCCGGTTTTCAGCGCCGCCGCGAGCACGAACGTCTTGAAGCTGGAACCAGGTTGTCGGGCACCCTGCGTGGCGAGGTTGTACTCGGTCTGCGCGAAGTCGACCCCACCCACCATCGCCCGGACCCCACCCGTCGTGTTGTCCACCGCGACCAGGGCAGCCGTCACAGGTGTTCCGGTTGGCAGCCCGCGCCGTACGGCCAACTCGCCGTGGGCCTGCATCTCCGGATCGAGTGTCGTTCGGATTCGTAGTCCGCCGCCGAACAAGCGGCTTCGTCGCGCCGTCGGGTCAGGACCGAGTGCCGCGCTCGCCGGGTTCTCGTCGTCGACGAGATGATCGATCATGGCCGACACGAAGTAGCTGTCCGGCTTGTACTTCGCGTTGCGGTGCAACGTGGTGGGAAGTGGCAGGGTTCGAGCCCTCGCAGCCTCGGAACGACCCAGCCGATCGGTTTCGACCATTGCGTCGAGCACCTGCGAGCGACGGGCCAGCGCCCGCTCAGGATTCGTGATCGGGTTGAGGTTCTCCGGTGAGCGAATGAGCCCGGCGAGCAACGCGCCATCCGCCACCGACAGGTTGCGCAGCGGCCGGTTGAAGTAACGCTCGGCAGCCGCTTTGATGCCGTAGGCACCCGACCCGTAATAGACCTCGTTCAGATACCGCTCGAGGATCTCGTCCTTCGAGTACTGGTTCTCGATCTGCGCTGCGACGATCGCCTCGATGGTCTTTTGCTTCGCCGTGCGCGCGGCGTTCGGATACAACGCCACCTTGACCAACTGTTGGGTGATCGTCGACCCGCCCTGGAGACCGCTCTGCCCTTCGATGTCGCGCACCAGCGCTCGAGCCGTTCCCCGGACATCGACTCCTTCGTGTTCGTAGAAGTCGCGGTCTTCGATCGAGATCACCGCGTCGATCACGTGTTGGGGGATCTGTCGCAATCTCGCCGGCGAGCGGTCTTGGTCGCGGTAGAGCTGGGTCATGACCGTGCCGTCGTTCCACTGCACGATGCTGCGCTGTTCCTGGACTGGAAAGTCCAGGTCGAGCTGTTCGTAGTCGGTCGTGCCCACCGCGAGATCGAGGGTTGCCGGGATCAGGAACGCGAAACCCACGCCGAGGGCAGTGGATCCGAATACCACCACCGTCACGAATCCGATGATCCAGCCGACGGTCTTCTTCACGGTCGTTGGAGCCTAGGTGGCGCCAGCCACGGTTCGAGCGCGCACCACGTCGGGGTCGACATCGGCGACGACCTCGCCGTGCGCGTCGGTGTCGACGTACTCGAAGCCCTCGGGCACGACTGCATCGTCGGCGGCGAAAGCAACGGCGATCTTGTTCGCGGCATTCGGCACGACGTCGAGCACGATTTCGAGCACCTCGTTGGATCGCGTTCCGAGCCGTTGCCACGCGGCCACCACCAGGTCGATCGACTCGTCGACGGATTCGAAGCCGGTCATGTCGACGTCACGATGCGGCGTACCTCGGCGATGGCATCGTCGAGCGCTTCCACCGAGACCTCGATTGGTTCGGACTCGTTGCAGAACACGAAGACCACCTCGACGACCCGTTCGCCCGTGGCCCGAGCGACCGCCAAAGCGTAGGTCGCGCCCTGGAGTCGATAGTGCGCCACCTTCGCACGCAACTGCTCCGGATCGTCGATGTGATCGGTCTTGTAGTCGACAACCACCAGACCGTCGGGACGCCGATGGATCAGATCGACGTATCCCTCCACCACCCGACCGTCGATTGCTGTCGCGACGTAACTCTCGCGCCAGTACTCGCCTGACGCGACCGCAGCTCGCACCGTCGATGCTCGTCGAGCGCTCGAGACCAACGCACGTACCCGGGACTCGGAACCGATGATTCCTTCCGCGGCGCACTGCGCGGCGACCGCGGCGTCGGTGCCATCGCCGGTCGCGAGGTCGAGCGTCTGCAAGACCGCGTGAACGGCTCGGCCCACTGCCGTGCCGTAACGACCGCGTTGCCACGGCGGAAGTTCGAGGTCGCGTGCGTCCTTCTCGAGGCCGGGGTCGGCGGCAACGCGGATGGTCGCCGGTTCACTGTCGCTGTCGCTCCCGCTGTCGCGGTCCGCAACCAGATCGGCGTGCACCGCGTCGTCGACCGCGTCGGGTACCAGGTCGTGCGCACCGTCGTCGCGCGCGCCAGCCTTCGCGACTGCCGTCGCCGACCACAAGCGGGGCACGCGCGCGGCGCCGAGGAGGGCCGTGTGCTCGAGTTGCCAGGTCTGCACGTCGGCCGGCAGCGCCGGTGCTGCCGGTTCGACGGGCGCGGCAACGATCGGGGCAACGATCGGGGCAACGATCGGGGCGGCACCTGGACCGGAGCGCGAACCCTCGCCCGGGCCATCGACCCCAGCCCGACCGATCTCCGGCAGTTGCGCGTCGGCAGCCTCGGCGGCTGCTCGGACGAGGTTTGCGTAGGTGGCGCGGCTGCGGTCGGCGGATTCGGACTTGACCGTTCGGTGCAACGACACGATGAGGTGGTCACGAGCGCGAGTTGCAGCGACGTACAGCAACCGCAGCCGCTCCTCGAAATCCATCTGCTCGTCGATCGGTGCGTACCGCTCGAACTCGTCGCTCACGAGATCTTTGGTGAACCGCACACCGAATCGTTCGGAATCGTCGGGGAAGATCAGTCGCACTCCGGAGTTGCGACCGCCCGGAACGGTGGTGAGCCCCGACAAGATCGTGATCGGGAACTCGAGACCCTTCGCACCGTGAATCGTGAGGATGCGCACGGCGTCGTCGTCGGTCTCGGGCAACACCGACTCGACGACACGAGCGCCTTCGGCGCTCTGCATCTCGACCCAGCGCAAGAAGTCGCGCAGCGTTCCCCCACCCGCGTCGGCAAACGCACGAGCTTGATCGATGACGAACCGCACACGACGCCACAGTTCGCGCGGTCGTGGCCCGGCGAAACCCTGCTCGAGCACCCGACGATCGCGGACCAGCCGCTCGAGAAGTTCGCTCGGAGCCAGCCACCATCGCAGTTCGTGCAGTTCGCGGAGATGGTCGAGCGCCTCGATCACCGGATGATCCGAACCGACGCCCTCCGGTCGAGCCGCCAGCACCGACCACCTGCCGGCGTGGGTGACCCGATAGTCGAACAGGTCGTCGTCGCCGCAGCCGTACAGCGAGGTTCGAAGCGTGCTCACCAGCGCTAGCTCGTCGGTTGGGTCGTCGATCGCCCGCAGCGCCATGACGAGTTCGCGGACCTCGCGAGTCGTGTACACCAGCGACGACGTCTCGGCTCGGTACGGGATCCCCGCGGCCTCGAGTTGTTCCTCGAGGAATGGCAACGATGTGCGCGCCGGCAACAGAATCGCGATATCGCCGAGTCGGGCCGGCTCCCAGTCGCCGTCGTCGCGTCCGCCGCGCCACACGCTCCAGCCGTCGGCCAGCGCCGCGGTGATCGCAGCGACGACGTCTTCGGCTTCGCGGATCCGCAGGTCCTCGGCCCGCAACGCCGCTTCGTGCGCGGCTGCACCGAGCACCGCGATCGATGGTCCGACCGGCGCCGCTGGACGGGTCGCGCTGAGCGCGCGGTACTCGGGTTGCGCACCTTCGCTGAACACGATGAGTTCACCGAACACCGCGTTGATCCAGTCGATCACCGGCTGGGTTGTTCGGAAGTTCCGAGACAGCTCGACGGCTCGAGCCCCCAACGAACGCCGAGCATCGAGGAACATCTTGATGTCCGCGCGGCGGAACCGGTAGATCGACTGTTTCGGGTCTCCGACAACGAAGAGCCGCCCGGGTTCGGGTACCACGGCCGACCACGGCTGGGATCCGGCCGAAGGTTGGTCGCTCGTGAGCAAGACGGCGATTTCGATCTGGATCGGATCGGTGTCTTGGAACTCGTCGAGCAGCACGCGGCGATACCGGCGCCCCAACGACGCTCGCACCTCAGCGCCGTACTCGGGATGGCGCAGCAGCGACCGTGCGAGCACCAGGAGGTCGTGGAACTCGAGTTCGCCGGCCATCGTTCGGGCGGCGGCGGATTCGAGGCAACGCTGCCCGATCGCGAACGCGATCGTCTCGAGCACGGGTTCGCGAACCGCCGCAATCAGTGCCTCGCGTTGCGCTGCGCACGCATCGACCTGATCGCGGACGTCGTTGACGTCGGGCCAATGCTCCTTGCGGCCTTTGCGATTGCCGGCGATCTTGTGGCCGTCGACGAGCAACGAGATCCGATCCATCGTGTCGACCGCGGCCTCGATCGCGTCGGCGTACTGCTGCAGGGACTCGATGTGCAGCGCCAGGAGATCGTCGTCGGACTTGCATTCGGCGATTCGAGCCGAACACGCCCGCAGGCTCGCGACTAGCGACGACACGTCGAGCGGCGGCGGCGCGCCAGGAGCGGTGCACATCCGTTCGGACACGAGGTCCCAGTTGTCGTCAGCGATGTGGGCCAGTTCCCGGAGATGTCGGGGCTGCACACCGAGGCCGAGCGCGAGACCGACGACCTCGTCGAGGACTGGATCCGACATCAGCCAGTCGAACGTGTGCTCCCAGCGGTCGTCGAACGCCAACGCCGACCCGACCTCATCGAGGATCGTCAACCTCGGCGGAAGGCCGACTTCGACCGGATGCTCGATCAACAGCCGTTGCGCGAAACCGTGCAGCGTTCCGATGGCAGCCTCGTCGAGGTCGTCGAGCGCGGCGCGCGCCTTCGGCGCCGACTCGTCGTTGGCCCGGGCTCGTCGATCGAGGGCGCCGCGGATTCGATCGCGCAGTTCGGCGGCTGCCTTCTCGGTGAACGTGATCGCGGCGATCGCCGACATAGGAATGTCGGCCTCGGTCACGAGCGCGATCACGCGCTCCACGAGCGAACTCGTTTTGCCTGAACCGGCACCGGCTTCGACGAACAGCGTCGCATCGAGGTCGCTCCGGATCGCGTCGCGCGCGATTGCGTCGGCGTCGAACAGTGCCGGGGTCGCTGCGTCGACCGAACCCGTCAGGGGCACGTCGTTCATGTGCTGCCCTCGTCGCTCGTGCGCGGCGCGGTTGCCTCGGGCTCGTGTTCGGCAACACCGAAGAACTGGTGCAGCGGTTCGAGCGCAGGGTCGTCGAGTTTGCGTTCCCACTGCTGCGCCGCGTCCGCGCCAGCGCGCCCGTCGGGATCGGTGAGACTCGTGCGGATACGCGTCCACGAATCGGGACGGGCGGCGGGGTTCGGGAACAGTCCCGACTCCGCCAGTGCGACGATCTGGGTCAACACGGTGTCGATGCGGGCCTCGACCGACGGCACGAGCGGCACTGGTACGTCGCGGTACTGACCGTCGCGAGTGATGAAGCGATATGCCGCCGTGACGGGCGCCGTCGGCGCACCGAAGACGGCTCGGACTGCGTGTGCATAGATCGGGAGCTGCAGCTTGGTCCCGCCAGCGTCCGGGTCGTCTTCGCTCAATCCGGCAAAGTTCTTGTTCGATCCCGTCTTGTAGTCGAGGACCCAGAAGCCGTCCGCGCCGGTGCGGTCGACTCGATCGGCGCTCCCCGACAGATACAACACCCGACCGTTCGTCAATCGCAGCGACACCGGCCCGTTCGGCCCGCCACGCCCGAACCGAAACTCGGCCGCAATCGGCTGGCAGTCGTGGTCGCGACGGTGGACATCGTCGTCGTCGAGGAACCGATCGAGGTCGACGGCGAGACGGCGACGATCCTGCTCCCAGAACCGAGCGCGTCCGGTGAGACCCAGTTGCTCGAAACGCGCCGAGACCTCCGCCGCGATCTCGTGCAGTCGAGCGCGATCATCTGGCGACCACGGCTCGGTGGCGGGCTTGTTCGGCGTTCGTTCGAGCACGTCGGTCACGAACCGTTCGAGTACCTCGTGATAGAGGTTGCCCTTGTCCATCGGACGCATGCGGTCGAGCGCTTCTGGGCGCTCGTGCTCGACGACTCCGAGAACAACCGCGAAGAAGAACCCCATGGGGTTGATTGCGTATTGCTCGATACGGGTCGCCGACGCAGGATGCGCCTCGGTCGCAAGCGCAGGGATCGCATGGCCCGTCAGGTTGCCATCGAATCGGGTGAACCGACTGCTGTTGCGCGCATCCAGGAGATCGACCGCTCGACCGAGCGCGCGATCGGCAGCGACAATCGGATGCTGGGCGATCGCGCCGCCCGGGCCCGGCCGCACCGATAGCCAACGCAGACGAAACTCCTGTTCGTTCGCAGGAAATGCGCATCGGCGCACTGCAGCCGCGAACGACGGCACGAGTTCGAAACCGTCGAGTTGGAGACGGGTGAGTTCGTCGTTGTCCGGGCGCACTCCGACGCTCGCTTCGACCGCGTCGAGCGCGTACCGAGAGAGCGGTCGTTCGGCATTGCGGCGCAAATCGCCGCGCGGTTGACTCAACCATCGCGAGCCCTGGCCCATCGCCAAGACGTGCAAGAGCTTGCGGTGCTCGGCCCGCGCGCGGCGACGCCGATCGGGCAAGACGTCGGTGCCGATCGCGGCCCGATCGGAGTCGGGTAACAGACTGTCGTCCTGATGGCGGCTGGGGAACGTTCCCTCGGCGAGTCCGGCAACGAACACGGCGTCGGTCTCGACCCCGACGACGAGGTCGAGGGTGCCGACGAGTACGCCCTCTCCGATACGTCCGACCCGCCCGAGATCGACGTCGAGTTCGGCGGCCAATGCACGGCGGAACGTCGCGAATGCCGGACGGGGTTCGATCGGATCGAGGTGGGCCAGCCGATCGAGGATCGCCTGCACTCGCTCGTAGGCCAATGCTTGTTCGGTCGGCCAGTCAGCGCGACCGGTGTCGCTCGGGAGGATCCGACGCAGGAAGTCGTTGGCCACGTGCGCCAGCCGCGCCCAACTCGTTGCGCGCTCCGCTCGGTCGATCGTCGCCGCCAACATCTCGACGAACGCCAGCATCTCGCTGCAAGTCTCGACGGCCCAGGGCTGATGGTCGCGGCTACGACGGGCGTGCTCGGTCAGCCGAGTACGCCACTGCTCGAGGCCGCCGATCACGCCCGCGCGACGAGATTCGCGTTCCCACGCGCCGACCCGAGCCGGTCTGCCGTCGAGACGGACAGGTGCGGCGGCAGCCAACGCCAACACGTCGGCGCGGCGAAAACCCCGGTCGGCGAGCGCAAGCGCGCGGGTGAGCGTTCGCCCCGCGACAGTGTCGGCGAGTTTGGTCACGGTCAACCCGTTGTGTGGAACCGCGGCCGCAGCGAGATGTTCGTGCATCAGCCGCGCGTACGGTTCACGCGCCGGGATCACCACGGCCATTCGTTCGAACGGAACGCCCGATCGCGCCGTGGTCACCACCGACCGAACGATCCCGCGGCACTCGTCGTCGGCGTCCGAGTACGACACGATGTGTTCGACCTTGCGGTCGGCGACGACCCCGAGGGAGATCGCGTTCGGGTCGCCGCCGAGCGCGGCGACCAACTCGACGTTCGCCACGTCGAGGGTCGCGTCGCCAACTGACGAGGTGATCACGACAAGCCGATCGCAATCGGCGATCGCCCGCAACATTCGGATCGCAGGGCGGGCGATGCGATCGGGATCGAACACGATCACGAGCCCGAAATCCGATGGCAAACCGCCGGCCGTGATTCGCGATGTCGCTGCGTCGACCAGGTCGCGTTCGGTGTGAAAGCTCGGTTCGATCACCGCACGAACGGAGCGGAACAACGTGACGACGTCACGGGGCCGACCGCCGCGAGCGGCGAGCCGATCGAGTTCGTCGTCGTCGAGCACGTCGAGGTCGCGCACCGCACGCACCAACGCAGCCTCAGTGGCCGGGTGTTCGGCGACGGCCGCGAACCGTGTGGTGGTGCTCGCCAACGCTCGCCGCGCCGCTGCTGCAACGGTTGCGGTCGAGACCGGACGGCGTCCCTGGTTCGCCAAGTCGGCGCCGGCGAGCAGTTCGGCGAGGCGGTAGGGCGTGACGAAGGATGCCGCGACGATGCCGTTGCCGTGGCGCGCGAGGTGCCGGCGGGCGGCGACCCCGATCGAGTTCGCCCCGACGACCACCGTCACCGGCGCGAGTGGGTCAGTCGCCTTGTGTTCGGCGACGGTGGCGGCCAGGCGTCGAAAGCTGTCGAGTCCGACGTCTGCGCTCACCACCTTCACCGCCATGCGGCGATGGTACGTGGGGGCTGGGACACCACGCGCTGGCGATCAGCAGGCCCACCGCGATCAAGAAGAACCCCGTCCGAAGCCGAGCCGCCAACAGTGCCGTGAGTCGATCGTCGTAGAGCCCCTCGGACCACCGCCTCCCCCACGGGTTGACGAAGACGTAGACGAACAGCGCGACGACGGCGGCGCGGACCCAGCCGCCGAATCCACCGAGTGGGCGGAGTGCAATACCCCGAGCACACGGACGGGTGAGCACCGCCAGCGCCGGAATCGCCGTGACGAGATCCCAGCTGCCGTGGAAGAACACAACCGAAGGGATGCAGAACGCCAAGGCCAACGCAGCGTCGTCGCCGGCGTCGTGGCGGTGCAGCCGGCGGATGGCAACGAACGCGAGGACGAGCACAACGGCCGCAACCGTGATCTCGAACAACACGCCCGGGCGAGCGTCGAGGAGGCGCGCCGCGGCGCTGGCCAAATCGACACGTTTCGGACTGCCGATCGGAGCAGTCACATCGAGGTTGTCCGTGAAACTCGACACCACCGACCGCAACCCGTTCGCCGCGGTCAATCGCAGCAACATGGCCAGCGAGATCGCGCCGGCGATCGCCGCGCCGATGACCACCGACCGAGACCGTCCCCGCGCCAATGCCATGACGACCAACGGAACACCGAAGGTGGGTTTCGACAACGCCAGCACGATGCCGAGCACCACGGCAATCGGCGTGGACGCGGTCAACGTGAGCACACCGGCGATCGCAAGCGGGACGCCCGACTGACCAGCGACGAGCGACAACGACCCTGGATGGGTCCACAACAAGGCTCCGAACACCACCGCCGACGATTCGAGCGTGATCCGACGGTGCCCGACCCGCAAGAGCATTGCGGCGAGGAGACCGGCGAGCCCCATCGACATCCAGTAATAGGCCTCGCGCGATCCCTCCAACGGGCCCGCAGCGAACGGGAGGTGAAGCGCGATGTGAACCGGCGAGTACACCGGAAAGGTCTGTCCGATCCGCTCGTCGTAGGCGGTGAAGGCGTCGGGATCCCACGGATTGACGCCATCGATCCAGGCGCGCGCCGGGAAGATCCCTGCGTCACGAACATCGGCCAGCGCGACGTCACCCCGACCTGGTCCCGGGTCGCGAGCCATCGTGGCGGAGGAGTGGTGGATGAGCGAGAACGCAGCGAATCCGATTGCGAGCACGATTCGCAGGAGTCGCGGCACCCGATCGACGGTTCGCTCGAGCCAATCCTCGGTCGCCACAGACACGAGGGCTGATCGTAACGGCGTACGCTCCCACCCCGAACCGAGGACGACAACGACGATCATGGCAGCTGCGACATTCCGAGACCCGCTCGGCCTCGTCGGGCGCCTCCTCCGCGACCCGAATCCCACGGCACGTCGGGCGTTGCTACGAGCAGGTGCCGCAGTTGCCGCACGTCCATACGATCGCTGGTTGCGTCGCGAGGAGCGCGACCTCATCGAGGCGGTGACCCCTTGCGACGATCACCGCATGCTGTTGATCGTCGGTGCACCACGCTCGGGTACCACTCTCGTCGCGCAGACGCTCGTGCACCATCTCGACGTCTCGTTCCCCTCCAACTTGGGTGCGATTTTTCCGTCGGCTCCGATCGCCGCACAACGACGGTGGCCCCCGCCTCTTCGAAGCAGCGCCGCGGAACCCGATCGCATTGCACGCGAGCGGCGGAACTTCTACGGCCAGACCCCAGGGCTGCACGACCACAACGACGCGTTCCACATCTGGGACCGCTGGCTCGGCCCGAACCGCTACCACGCCACCACGACGATGGCGCCCGGCGCCGTCGACGACATGCAGCGATTCTTCTCGGCGTGGCACTCGACGTTCGGCCGACCTTTCGTCAACAAGAACAATCGCAACACCACCGCGCTCGCCCCATTGCTCGACGCACTTCCGGGCGCGCTGGGTCTGATCGTCACCCGCGACCCCGACGCGGTCGCCCGTTCCCTGCGAATCGCACGCCAGGTCGCGCAAGGCAACGCGCGTCGCGCGTGGGGACTGCTCGCGCGTGAGGCGTCGAGCGACGACGACATCGATCTCGCCATCGCCGAACAGCTCGCGGCGATCGACGCAAGCCTCGACCAGGTCCGGACCAAAGTGTCGCCGGAACGACTCGTGACCATCGACTTCGACGTGTTCCGGCGCGACCCGGCAGCGCTCACCGACCTGATCGCCGACCGATTGGGGATCGGACGTTGCCCGTCCCCGATTGCATCGTTCGACTGAACGTCGCCAGCGACACCGCGACGCACACCATCATCCGCCCCGCGCCCCGGCCGCCGCTTCCCGCAAGGCGCGGTAGAGCAACTGCTGGTCGCCAAGGCGACGACGAAGCTCGCGTTCGAGCCCGCCGATCGGCACGAGGTTCTGCGGAGCCCGGGTGTCCTTGTGCGGTTCGGACGCGAACCGCCCGAGGCGAGCCGCGGTGTCGGTTGCAACTGCGACGGCGGCTTCAGGCGTGAGGTCGGCGCTGCACTCGCAGCGAACGATGCCCGCCCAGTGCGCGGTATCGACGGTCGGCAGCCGCAAATACCAGGCATGACGACTCCAGTCGCTGCCAATGGTGAACACCGGCGTGCGTTCGCCGGGGGCGAGGCGAGCAACGAGGCGGTGGAGATCGTCTGGGAGGTAACGAACCGCGTGGCTCTTGATGAAGCCAACGGTGCGCGGGAGGTGTTGGCGGCCCCGCAACGGACCGTCGATCACGATGAGATCGACGTCGTTGTTGCTGGCCGCAGCCTCGGCGATCGCAACTTCGACGCGGGTCATCCGTTCATGGACTGCGAGCATCAGCTGCTCGGGATCGCTCCCGGCCGCCATGCGCGCCGGATAGGCCCCGAGCCGGGTCGTGACGTCGGACGCGCCCGGCGCCGCGGAGAACATGCCACGTTCGACGCGCGCTTCGACCACTTCGGCGCGGCGCTCGCATCGCACCGCGCCCGCAGCGAACGTCGCGCACAGCCCCGGGTGCGTCTCCCCGTCCGCGTCGTCGATCCAGATGTGCGCGTCGATACGGCGAACGCCATCGACGAACAACACAGCACCGTCAGCGCGCGAGGGCGGCGGCGCGATCGGCGACCACGCGTGCTCGGCCCGTTCGAGGTCGACGACAACTGCGGCGGTTGAGGGTTCGACGCCGAGCCGATCGGCGCTCGAGCCGTAGTCGACGTCCCACGGGTCGATACTGAAACGCACCTCAGGCCTCCACGCGCGTGACAGTGGACGTGCGTGCGGTCTGGACGACCTCGAATCGGACGGGGACGCGCTCGGCAAGTTCGCGAACATGGGTCACGACTCCGACCATGCGACCCCGGCTCCCCAAGGATTCGAGCGTCGTCGCAACCACATCGAGACTGTCGGGATCGAGGGTCCCGAAGCCCTCGTCGAGGAAGATCGCGTCGAGTTTGGCCACGCCCCCGGCCGCCATTGCGCCAACTTCGTCGGCGAGGGCCAACGAGAGGGCGAGCGACGCCTGGAAGGTCTCGCCGCCCGAGAGCGTCCGGGCGGGTCGACGTTCATCCGCGTTGCGATGATCGACGACCTCGAAGTCGTTGCGATCGTCGACCGCCAAGCCGTAGTGGCCCCCCGACAGGTCTTCGAGCGTTGCTGATGCGCCGACGACGAGCCGCTGCAAGGCTTCGTTGACCAACCACTTCTCGAACCCGTTCGACTTCAAGAGCCGTGCCAACTCGGCCGCGACCTCGTGGTCGTCACGCGACTGCGCGATTCGGGCCTGGAGCGACTCGATCTCGGCGAGTCCGGCTTCGATGCGTTCGGCTGCCTCGGCGGCGCGCTGCTCGCGTGCCGCCGCGATCTCGCGTAGCTGGTCGATGTCGGGCTCCGGATCGGCGAGTTCGAAGCCGGATTGGATCGCGTGCTGCACCAGCGAGGCACGTGCCGAGCGCGCGGCGTCGATCGCCGCAGCTTCGGCGACCTGTGCTGTCTCGGCGTCGTGGCGCCGCGCCGGGGTTTGGGCAGCGGCCCACGTGGCCAGGCCCTGCCAGGCACCAACGAGATCGTCACCGATCGGCGGCGGGGCGAGTCCGACTGCGACGAGCGCGTCGCGCTGGCTCCCGCACACGTCGCGAGCGCCGGCGAGGTCACGATCGATGCTGGCGATGTACGCGACAGCTTCGTTGCGCTGCTGCGTGTGTTCGCGCACCGCCCGACGTCGTTGCTCGAGTTCGCTGCGCTGCGCGGCAATGTGGGCGAGCGACGCCCGCAGCGACTCGGGCGGATCGACACCCTCGAGCTCGCGCATCACCGCGTCGCGTTGTTCGATCGTGGCCGCATGACGGCCCCGCTCCGAATGCACCAGCGCGTCGGCATCGGAGCGACGCGCGCGTGCGGTGGTTTCGGCCGCGCGCGCCTGGTCGAGCAGTTCTCGGACTCGCTGCAGCGCGCCCGGTTCGACCTGCGGCAACGAAGACACCACCTGGCGACACACCGGACAGGGCGCTCCGACCTCCAACGTCGCCGCCAGCTCGAGCGCTCCGGCGTGGGCCGCCGTGTGATCGTGGGCGCGTTGGGCTTCGATCGCCGCCGCGACCGCTCGATCGCAGGTCGCTGCGGCCGCGGCCTGGTCGGACTCGGCGGTGGCCAGCTGTGTGGCGAGCACGCCGAGTTCGGCGTCGAGGGTCTCCCGGCGTTCGTGCAGCTCCAGATGTCGTTGCAGGCGGGCGCCGTCGGGCGCGGCGGCGAGGACGGGTTCGAGGCGATCGATCTCGGCGGCCTCAGTTGCGAGGTCGCGATCGATGATTGAGATGCGAGCGAGACCGGCAGTTCGTTGCGAACCGAGTTGATCGATTTCGGGCGGGACTCGGACCGCCTCCAGGCGGGTGACCGACTCGCGGATCTGCGCGGCATGCTCGACGGCGGTAACGACCGCGCGATCGAGTTGCGCGATGTGCGGCACGTGTTCCCGTAGGTGATCGCGAAACGCTCGGGTCACGTCCAACGCGGCGCGGGCTTCGTCGAGCCGTTCAGCCGTGCACTGCGCGAAGTCACCGAGACGTTGTTGGGTGAGATCGTGGGCCTGTTTGTGTTCGCGCGCCAGCTCACTCGCCCGAGACTGCATCAGCGTGTAGACGCCGAGATCGAGCAATCGAACGAGCAGGTCTTGGCGATCGCCAGGGGTGTCGTGGAGAAATCGCGCGAACTCACCTTGCGGCAGGAGGACACAACGCGTGAACTGCGCGAAGTTGAGCCCGATCAGATCGGCAATCGCCGATCCCATGGCCTTGACGTCACCCGCCAGCACCTCGCTCCCCCGCTCGAGCCGCGCCTCTTTGGTCGTCGCTCCGGTCTTGGTTCGCCGTGCGACGCGCGTCGCGATGTGTTCGATCCCGTCGATCTCGAAGGTGAGGCTCACCTTCGCTTCGGCGGCGCCTTGGGTGATCGCCGGCGCAACGGCGCGCTCGTCGTTGTATCGCGGGACGATGCCGTAGAGCGCAAAGCAGATCGCGTCGAGGACGCTCGACTTGCCCGCTCCCGTCGGGCCGACCAACGCGAAGTAGTCGGCGGTACGGAAGTCGACGTCGATTGCTTCGCGAAACGCTGTGAATCCCTCGGCGTAGAGCCGCACCGGGCGCATCAGCGTTCGACCTCGTCGAGCAGGCGGGCGAACAGCGCACCGAGACGACGGTCGTCGATCTGTTGTTCGCCGAGGAACTCTGCGAACAACTCGTGCGGTGAGCGCCCGGCTCGCTGTTCGCGGCTGGGACCGGCTGCGGGGGTCGGAACGGACGCTTCGAGCCGGACCTCGACGACGTGCTCGCCCAACAGTTCACGCGCTCGGTCGGCAAGTCCGGCCCGGGGCGGGTCGGTGACGACGACGCGGAGGTACTCGTCGGCCACGCCCACCGACGCGAGTTCGTCGAGGGTTCCCCGGATCGTTCGGAGCCGTCGGGCGCCCGCCACCTCGACGTGGTCAACGACGGAGGGATGCCCCGGCGCAGCCGTCACCACGAGAGCGTGGTTCGGTTCGTCGCGCTCACCGAAGTCGACCTGAATCGGCGAGCCGCTGTACCAGGCAGGCGCGGGGCCATTCACCGACTGGGTACGGTGCAAATGTCCGAGCGCCACGTAGTTCGCGTGCGCCGGGAACGCTTGGGCCCCGACCCAATAGTCGAGGTAGGTCTGCGCGGATCGCTCGCCACCGCCAAGGTGCGCACCGGTCACCATGCAGTGGGAGACCACGAGGTTGACCGCGTCGTCGGCAAACCCTTCGGTGAGCGACTGCAGGAGCTGTCGGATTCGTTCGTCGTAGGTCGCAGCCAGCGCCGCAGCGTCGAGACCGAGGAGTTGCTGCGCTCGAAGCACCGAACGCTGCGAACAGAACGGCAGCCGAGCGATCCGCACTCCGGTGCCGTCACTCGTCGTGAACTCGAGCAGACCGCCATCGCTGGGTCGGAGCGGCGTTCCCATGATGTCGACATCGATCGCGGCGAACACCGGTCGCACGGCATCGAACCTTGCTGCGTTGTCGTGGTTGCCTGCGATCACGAAGACGCGGGCGCCCGTATCGCGAAGGTCGAGCAACGTACGCAACACCAGCGCTTCGGCATCCGGTCCGGGCGACGCGGTTTCGTAGATGTCACCAGCAATGATGACGGCATCGACCCGCTCGGTGTCGGCGATCCGCACGATGTCGCCGAGCACGCGCGTGTGCTCATCGATCCGGGACAGCCCCTTGATCGTCTTGCCGACATGCCAGTCGGCCGTATGCAGCAGCTTCATCAGCGTCGGGCCTCAGGCAATCCCGTCGAAGGGATCGTCGGGGAGGGCATCGCGGACCGCATCGGGAAGAGCGGCCGCGAAGCCGCCACGCTCCGACGGTCGGGTCGCCCACGCGGGGAACGGAAACTCGACGACCAAGGGCACCGGGATTTCGGGTTGCGACACGAACATCGTTCCCGGCTTGGCGATCGTCGCGCGCTGACGATGCGTCGATGACAAGAACCCGTATTCGGCCCGCTGCGCTTCGGCCGGATCGAGACGACCGGCGACCCGAATCGACGAGTTGGCGATGATGCGTCGCTCGACCTCACTGGCGGTCTGCTGCGCGCCGATGAGGATCACGCCGAGCGAACGTCCGCGTTCGGCGACGTCGAGCAGGATTTCCTTGATCGGCGAGTCACCCGTCGAGGGCGCGTACTTGTTGAGCTCGTCGAGGACGAGAAACAGCAGGGGCCGCGAGGCGCCGGAGGCTTCCTTCTGTTCGAACACCTGCCGGATCGTCGTGCCCACGACGAAGCGTTTCGCTCGATCGTGCAAGTTGTGGAGATCGACGACCGTGACTTTCGCGTCGGAGAGGCGCACCTGGTGATCGGGACGAATCTTGATATCGGCGCGGATCAAGTGGCCCAGCATGCGTTGCGATGAGCGCAAGCGACGGATGAATGCGTGCACGCTGCCGGTGCTCGTCGCCGGACCCGCCCACTCGTAGCGCGTCGCCTCGTCTTCAACCCGAGCGCAAATCAGTTCGCAGAGATCTGCGAACGTCGTGATCGTGACATCGTCGATCCGCCAGGCACCGTCGTCGCCAACCCGCTCGCCTTCGCGCTTCAAGCGTGCGGAGACATTGTGGATCACCATCGTGAACTGCTGGCGTTCGTCTTCGGCATCGGCGAACAAGAACGCGAGCAGTTCCTCCTCGACGAACTCTGCAATCGTCCAGTAGTACGTGTGCGTGTTGAGGGTGCGCGTCGCAATGTCGGGCGCGGCGTTCGGGTCACCCTTTCGAGGCGAGCCGTACACCGCCACCGAATCGAACGGCGCGGCTGGCAACCCCAGTTGGCGATAGCGCTCGACGTCGACGGGCTTCAGCCGAGCGTTGAGGTGATCGAGGAACAACAGATCCTCGCCCTTGACGTTGAAGATCAGCGCCTTCGAGTTGGCCGCCTCTCGCCCCAACACACCGCAGTTGAACATCGAGTACAGCAGGAACGTCGCGTAGGTCGTCTTCGTGGCCACGCCCGAGATGCCCGAGATGTTGACGTGCGCGCCGCGCGTCCCGTCGACGAAGTCGAAGTTCGCGTAGAGCGGTTCGCCCCGATGATCGAGTCCGATGGGGAGCCGTTGTTCCATCTGGTCGAAGAACAACGCGTGTTCGTGCTCTGCACCAACAGCTCGGCGCACCGCCGCGCCCGGCAGCGGCGGGACGTAGATCTCGGGCTCCACTCGGGTGGTCAAGACCTCGGCGACCTCCGAGGTCTGAGCAGGCAGAATGCCCGATTCGACGAGGAACACATCGGACGAAAAGCGCGTGCCTTCGTGACTGGCGCGCACATTGTCGACGACGCCAGCCACTCGGATGATCTCGCCATCGGGCAGCACGCGGTCGCAGACAACGACGTCGTCGAGTTGGAGCGACTCACCCGGGCCGAGCGCGACCGCGAATCGCAGCGGTGTCGAGTCCTCGGTGCCGAGCACCAAGCCGACGGTCGGGCGCGCCGGGTCGTCCGACGGCGGAACAGTGGCGGCGGAGGCCACGGGAGCGGTTGCGTCCGACATGCGCAGGAGTCTGGCACGACGGTGTGACACTCCCGCCCGAATGACTGGCTCGGGCCGGCCGAACGCCTCGTATCATCGACCGCTCCCCCGGTATCGGTCCCGATGCCGGCTCGCGGCGCGCTGGAGGAGGTTCCAACGGTGTCGGTCCGACTGGCGATCGAGCTGATGCGCCGCGGCTTTCGCCGACATGCGACCTATCGCGCTGCGACCGTGGCCGGCATCGTGACGAACACTGTGTTCGGATTGTTGCGCGGCGCAGTCCTTGTCGCAGCCATCGACGCGGCCGCCTCGCCGATCGCGGGCTTCGATCGCGAGCGAGCCCTGACCTATGTGTGGTTGGGCCAGGCGCTGATCGGCCCCGTGGCGATCTTTCGCTGGACCGAGATCGCCGACCGGATTCGCACCGGTGAGCTGGCCAGCGATCTGTGCCGACCCGCCGACTTCCAAACGTGGTGGTTCTGTGACGACGTCGGGCGAGGGATCTACCAGGTGGTCGTTCGCGGCGTCACGCAGCTTTCGATCGGCGCCCTCATCGGACAAGTCCTGGCGCCGAATCCTTGGGGACGCGTGGTGTTGTTCGTCGTCTCCGTGGGGCTCGCGATCGCGGTCAGCTTCGGGCTGCGGTTCCTCGCCAACTTGTGGGTGTTCTGGACGCTCGACGCCCGCGGGCCCGCTTCGGTCTACACCGTGCTCTGCGTCGGCCTGTCGGGCTTCATCATCCCGATCGACTTCTTTCCCGACTGGCTCGCCGCCGCGCAACGCCTCTTGCCGTTTGCAGCACTGATTCAGGGTCCGATCGACGTGTACCTCGGTCACCGAAGTGCTGCCGCCGTCATCGGGCTGCAACTCGTGTGGGCAACCGCGCTCGCGATCGCGGGACGCATGGTGCTCGCACGAGCGACGCACCGACTGGTGGTGCAGGGCGGATGATCGCATCGCTGCAGATCTACCGACACCTCGTCCGGGCGCGCGTCCGCGCTCAGTGGCAATACCGCACGAGTTTCGCGTTCGACGCGCTCATCGCGTTCGTCATCACGTTCCTCGATTTCGTCGAAGTCCTCGTCTTGTTCCGTTTTTTTCCGACGCTCGACGGTTGGTCCGTCGGCGAGATCGCACTCCTCTACGGCCTCGCGGGTATCGGCTTCGCGCTTGCCGACATGGTCGGTGGGCACCTCGAAGACGTGTCGCTGTTGATTCGTTCGGGCCAGTTCGATGCGCTGCTGTTACGACCGGCGAGCTCGCTCGTTCAAATGATCGGCGGTGACCTCGCGCTCCGACGAGTGGGGAAAGCCGCACAAGCCTTGCTCGTGCTGATCTGGGCGTGCATCCAGGTCGACATCGCCTGGAGCCCTGCCACGGTTGGGTTGATGATCTCGGCAGTCGTGAGCGCAGCGGGAATCTTCCTGGCGCTGTTCATCGCCTTGTGCTGCGTGCAGTTCTTCGTCTTGGGTGCCGGAGAGATCGCCAACGGGTTCACGTACGGCGGCGCGTATACGACGCAGTATCCCGTGTCGATCTACGGCCGCTGGCTCCGTCGCCTGATGTCGTTCGGATTCGGGCTCGCGTTCGTCAGCTACCTCCCAGGGCTCGCACTGCTCGACAAGACCGACCCGCTCGGTCTCCCCGAATGGATGCGCTACGCCAGCCCAGCGGTCGCAGTCGCAATGCTGTTTGCCGCCTGCACCGTGTGGCATTGGAGCGTGCGGCACTATCGAAGTGCAGGAGGCTGACTTGGCCATGAGCAACCCGACCTCCACGCCATCGCACTCGACCACCGACGCAGCCGCTGCAATCGACGTGGCGAACCTGTCGAAACGATTCACGGTGTACGAAAAACGCGGTGCGCTGCGCCGAACGCGCACCGAGGTCGCCGCGGTCGACGACATCTCATTCACGATCGGGCAGGGCGAGATGGTCGGTTACGTCGGCCCGAACGGAGCCGGGAAGAGCACGACCATCAAGATGTTGACGGGGATCCTGACTCCGTCCGCCGGCACGGTCCGGGTTGCCGGGCGCTCGCCCGCTGCGCAGCGGGTCGATCTCGCTCGCGACATCGGCGTCGTGTTCGGCCAGCGCAGCCAACTGTGGTGGGATCTCCCGCTGCTCGACAGCTTCGATCTCCACCGCCACTTGTATCGGGTAGACGCCCGGACCCACGCGCAACGCCTCCAGGAGTTGCGTGAACTCCTCGATCTCGGCGACTTCGAGCGAACTCCGGTGCGTCAGCTGAGCCTCGGTCAACGCATGCGCGCCGAGCTCACGTTTGCGCTGCTGCATGCACCCAGAGTCTTGTTCCTCGACGAACCGACGATCGGACTCGACGTCGTGAGCAAAGTCGCGGTTCGGGAATTCCTCGGAACGCTCAACCGACGCCATGGCACGACCGTGATTCTCACGACGCACGACCTGGACGACATCGAGCGGCTGTGCGACCGGCTGCTCATCATCGATCATGGCCATCTCATCTACGACGGTGGGCTCGAACAACTCCGTACCGACTTCGAACCGCACCGCACGCTCGTCGTCGACCTCGCGACGAGCGCAGAGCCAATCGTCGTCGACGACGCCGAGGTTGTTCGCGTCGACGGACCGCGTCAGTGGCTGCGGTTCCACCGCGTCGCGGTGAGTGCCTCAACGCTCATCGCGCGAGTCGCCGAGTGTGCCGACATCGTCGACCTCACGATCGAAGAACCCGACATCGAACTCGTCGTCGCTCGGATCTACCACGACGGCATCGGAGGTTCCCAACCCCCACCGAACTGACTCGGACCGCGCCCGTCAGTTGTCGGCGCCGACCTTGGCCAATGCCGCGGCCCACCGCTTCTTGCGTTGGCCGGTCGGCAACAACTCATCGTGGGGTCGTTGGACACGCACGACGTAGGGAATCGGATCGATCACGATGCTCGGGACCGACAGCCCGACCGGTTGCGGTACCGACGGTGTCGTGAAGTCGACCACGATCGGCACGTCGGCTTCGACGGGTTCGACGGGTTCGAGGTCGGCACCGCTGACATCGAACGAGTCGGACGCAGCGTTCACCCCGTGCAACTCGGCGCCTCCGCCCACCGCAGGTTCGACGGCTTCGGCCTCGGCAACGAGATCGAGGATGGGCTCGGGTTCGCCCGGCCCCGCCACCTCGCCCGAGTCGGTCACGGCGTTCGCCTCCGGTCCGAGGACCTCGAGCACGTCGACGACATCGGTCGGCTCGTTCGGGGGCGACTCGAGGATCATCATCGCCGGAACGTCGATGCGCACGACGATGCCGCCGTCGGCCGCAGCACCGAGACGCACGAGCATGCCGTGACGTCGAGCCAGCCGACCGACGATGTCGAGTCCGAGCGCCCGTCCCGGAAGTTGGTCCGTGGCCACAGCCCGACCAGTACGACGGTTGGCTTCGGTGAGATCGCGTGGGTCGAGACCCGGCCCGCGGTCGACGACCGTCACGAGATAACCGGTATCGACCGCTTCGCCGAGCACCGCCACCGGTGACGCCCCACCCGAAGCCTGCGCCGCGTTCTCGAGCACCTCGGCGAGCAAGTGCGCAAGGTCGTTCACCGCGGTCGCCGCAACATGCACCGGAGCCATCGACACGAGCTCGATACGGTCGGCGGCTTCGACCGCGAGGCAAGCAGCCCACACGACATCGGTGATCGAACGATCGTTGACAGCGGCCGCAGCGTCGCGCCCGAGCAGCGCGAGCACACCTGCCGTGTGGCGATCGCCGCGGGCGACCATGCGTTGCACGGCGGCGAGCGCGGTGGAAGTTGCGGGTTCGTGATCGCGCCGCGCCAACTCGTCGAGTTGTCCCAGCGCGGTGCCGAGCACCTCGTTGGTGCGTTGCGCGCTGTGCGCAGCCATCTCTTGCAGCGTCTTGTGCTGGCGGCCTTGGTCGGCGAACATCGTGAGGGCTCGCTGTCGCCCGGTCGCGATGGCACCTGCGAGTTGACCGATCTCGCCGCCGTAACCGTGTTCGCTGTCGAGGGGCAACAACTCGTCGCCAGGCCCTGCCTTGCCTACCCGAGCGAGTGCGTTGACGTCGGCGGCCTGGGTTGCGAGCACCGCCAACGGGCGACTGATCGACCGAGCAATGACGACACCGAGCGCGGTGGCCAGCGTCGCAACGAGCGCAGCGAGCAGCACGGAGCCGATCGTGCGTCCGACGCCCGATGCGATCAGCGCGACAAACGCAATTGCAGGCGCGACGATGCCGACGAGAACCCTCGTGCGAATCGTCCAGCGGCGCAGCATGCCTGCGACCTGCCTCTCTGCCCTGTCGTTGCTCACTGACGGATCGGGGCCAGCTCCCGGAATGTCCGATTGTAGGCCGATCGGGCGGTTGCCGGCCAGGACCCGGATCATCCTCTCGGGCGCCAATGTGACCCACGATCCCCATTGCGTCCCGGCAGCGTCAGCGCGGGTGGGCCGGACGACTCAATTTGGCCGGAACGGACAGATCGTCTCGGCCGCCGCCCCGCTCGGCAGTGGAGCGCGGGTCGCGTTCGGCCAACGGCGTTCGACCGCCGATGGCCGAGCCGTTGGTCCCACCCGACGCGACGGTTCGCAGCAGCAGCCAGGAGCTAATCCCCAGCCCAGCGAACGCTCCACCGCTCGCGCTCAGGACCAGCGCGGCTCGCCCACCCGACAACGCCGATGCGAACCCGACCGCGAGGAGCATTCCCGCACCTGTGCAACCCCACAACATCGAATGGGTTCGGCGAGACACCGCGAACCGCTCGACCCTCGATGCCGGATCCCGGAACCACCCGGCTCGACCGCGGCGAGCCAACGCAATGATGCACCCGATGCCCAACACGAAGCTGAGGACGTATTGCGCACTGCCAACGGGCGTGATGGTCGCGTGCGCGACCGGCAAGGTCGCCACCGGCTCGCGCCACCACCTCCACGAGCGCGCCACGAATCCCCAATCGTGGGTGAAGTGATCGAGGGCGACATGCGACGCAACCCCGAGGGCGGCTGACCCGGCGAACCACACGGGACGGAAACGGTGTGTAGCGAGCCCGCGGTAGTCGTCGAGCGCAAACTGTGCAGCAAACCCTGATGCCGGAAGGTGGTCGGGGACGACGCGCGCCAGCACGTGCACCACGATCCACGACGCGACCATCGCGGCCGGAACCGCGGCTGTGATCGCATACGGGAGGCGATGACCATTGACCCCGATCCCGTAGGGCGCCAAGACGAACAGGAAGTCGGGTGCCATCGATCCAAGGACGAGCGCCACACCGTCGACGCGACGCGAACGGGTGAAGGGCAGGACCGGTAGCTGATGCGCGAGGAAGGTCAGGGGCATCGTCGGACCGTACCGACGACGCCGTTCCGTTGACACGACGTCGACACGGTCTTCGCTCGATCCTCACCGACTCCGCGCAGCCTCCACACCATCTCGACACTCGGCGGCTCGCCCGCCAGCACCGGGCAGCAAACTCGAGAGAAACTGGACTCGTGACAAGCCATCGACGATTCGCCTGACATGAACTGCCCCGAGACCAACAACCCACCGACGCAATATGCCAGCGACCGAAACCTGCGAGCTCGTCTGCGATTGTGGGAAGCACAAGAACCGCGGTTCGACCTCTACCGATGGGTCCTCGGCCTCGCCGACATCGGCGCAGGCGACGCAGTGATCGACATTGGTTGCGGCAACGGCGCCTACCTCCCCCAGGTCACAGCACTCGGTGGGCTGCCCGTCGGCGTCGATCTGTCGGCGGGGATGCTGCGTGCAGTCACGCACCGGCCTGTCGTCGCCGCCAGCGCGGAACACTTGCCGTTTCGCGGCGCCACCTTCGACATCGCGCTCGCGCCGCACATGCTCTACCACGTCGACGATCGACCCCGAGCGATCGACGAACTTCGCCGCGTGCTCCGGCCGGACGGCGTGTTGGTCGCGGTCACCAACGGAGCGCAGCACATGGCCGCGCTGCGCGACCTCGTCGAAACTGCAGCACGTCGGGCCGACCGCGACTGGGTGATGTCGCGGATGTCGACCGAGGCCTTCTCGCTCGAGAACGGTTCTGACCAACTCGCGACAGCGTTCGACGAGATCCGTCTCGTGCTCCCGCCGAATCCGGTGACCGTGCGCATCGTCGACCCCGAGGTCGTCGCCGATTACGTCGCGTCGGTTGCCGACTTCTACGAGTCGGGCATCTCGCAACCATGGACCGAGATCGTGACCGAGGTGCGCGATCGAGTGGCCGCCATCGTCGCCGAACGTGGGTTCTTCGAGGTCACCGGCGTGACCGGGGCCTTCGTCTGTCGAAGCTGACCCGCAGTCCCTCGAGTCGAGGCCCTGCACTGGACCAGCGACCGGCCGGGGCGCCGGCCGAACGTTGGAGGTGGCGGCGGGAATCGAACCCGCGTCAAGGGCTTTGCAGGCCCGTGCCTGAACCACTCGGCTACGCCACCAGGAGCGGCCAGGGTAGCGGGCGCCAAGTTCCCCTCACCCAACGTTGTCGAGGTGCCGACAATCTCCAGATGGCGGTGGTCGAACTGGTGGCGACGACGAAACACTTCGGCAATGTGGTCGCGCTCGACGAACTTTCGTTGGAGATACCACCCGGCACCATTGCGATGTTGCTCGGACCGAACGGCGCTGGCAAGACCACGGCGGTGCGCTGCGTCACCGGAGCCATGGCGCCGACGGGCGGGTCGGTGCGCACGTTCGGGCTCGACCCAGTTGTTCACGGCGAAGCAGTTCGCCAACGAATCGGCGTCGTCCCTGCACGCCCGGCGCTGTACGACCGACTCACCGGCGCGGACAACTTGCGATATGCGGCCCAGCTCTGGGAGGTCGATCGGGCCGCCGAACGCACCGCGGTCGCAGCCGAGCGCTTCGACATCACCCACGCACTGGACCAGAAGGTCGGGGGATACTCGACGGGAATGCGGGCTCGACTCGCGCTCGCGCGAGCGACCCTGCACGATCCGGACTTGCTGTTGCTCGACGAACCGACTGCCGGACTCGACCCCGAGAGCTCCCGCGCGGTCCTCGACCTCATTCGCGGCATGGCCCGTGAAGGTCGCACGGTCTTGATGTGCACTCACCTTCTGCTCGAAGCCGAGGGACTCGCTGACTACGTGGTCGTGCTCGATCGCGGGATCACGGTGATCGCTGGCTCACCCGCCGACCTCACCCGATCGTTGTTCGCGGGAACCACCGTCACGCTTTCAGCCACCGACCCGGCGACGCTCGATATCACCGCGACGCTGCCCTACGTCACGCATTACCAGCGCGAATGGACAGCGGTCGCAACCCTCGACGATCCAGCGCGAATCAGTGATCTCGTTGCTGACCTCGTCGCACGGGGCGTTCGGCTCACGCGCGTCGAACCCCGCACACCGTCGCTCGAAGAGCTGTACTTCGCCGTGCGCAGTCAACAAGAGGCCGCATGAAGTCTTCCCGGTTCAATCGACATCGCGCGTGGGTCGTGGCGCGCACCGATCTCCTTCAGATCTATCGGTCACGCGACTTCTGGATGCCCCTGTTCGTCATTGCCGCATTGTTCTTCATCGCGCTCCCGGCGTTGTTGTTCGGGAGCCTCACAAGCCTCGCCGACCAAGGACTCGTGCAGCAGATCGGCGACATCGTCGACACGCTGCCTGCCAGCATCCAACAACAAGTCCAGGGCGACGCGCCCAACGTGCAAGCGGCCTACGCGATGGCCGTCTACCTGTTCGCTCCGCTCGCGATCATCGTGCCGCTGACCGTAAGTTCGGCGATCGGATCGCACACGATCGTCGGCGAACGCGAGCGCGGCAGTGGCGAGTTCCTCGCTCACTCGCCCGCAACCGAACAGGAGATCTTCGTCGGCAAGATGCTCGCCGCGCTGCTGCCGGGCTACGCCGTCGAGGTGGTCGGATTCGCGTGCTACTCGATCGTCGTGAACGTGATCGTCGGGCCCAAGGTCGGCGGCTGGTTCTTCCCCACGGCGAACTGGTGGATACTCGTGTTGTGGGTCGTCCCACCATTCCTCGCACTCGTCGTCGCGCTGATCTTGCGGATCTCGGCCCGCGTCTCGAGCGCCGCCGCCGCGCAACAGAGCAGCGCGTTGATCACGTTGCCGCTCGTCATCGGCGCGTACGGCATGGCGAGCGCTTCGCTCGCGCGAGCCGTTGGATTCATCGCCCTCGTCGGTTTGGGAGCGTGGTGCGTCGCTGCGCTCGCGTTGTGGCGCGGCATCAAGGCCGTCCGGCGCGAACGCCTCCTCGGCCTCGGCGGCTGAGGCGTCCTTTCGCAGCGAATAGCGCAACGAAACGACGCCTCGGTGAGGCGATCCGGAGTACCGTTCGTTCGTGCGTCGATGGGTTGCTGCATTGGTCGTGAGTGTGCTGATGACGGCGTGTTCGGCCGACTCCGGCGATTCGGGCGACTCGGGCAATGACGACCGCGTCGACCCGACAACGACGTCGACGCAAAGCGCTCCGACGATCACCGCCGCACCGCCGGTCGAAACCCCCCAACAGATCGTGTTCAACGGACAAGGCAACGACCTCGCCGCATATCTCGCGGTACCGCCGTACACGAAGCAGATCGTGATTCCCCACTACGACGAGGTCACCCAACCCGACGGGCTCGATCTCAACGCCCAGATCTGCTTCGACCCGACGAACCCTCGTCGATTCGTAGCAGGCGAAGACACGGGTCAACCCAACCCTCCCCAAGGCTGGGGCATCTTCGAACTCCAAGGTGACCGCATCGGCGAGCTGTCGGCCACGCAAGTCGGCAAGCTGACGCCGACCTACCAAGGTTCGCTCGACAACGCCGAGAACTACGGGTGCGGATTTCTCGCCGACGGGCGCATCGTGACGAGCGACGTCGGCAATCAGTCCGCCGGTCCCGCCGATGGTCAGCTGATCGTGTGGTTCCCGCCGTTCGACTCGTTCGAGGTCGACTCTTGCAAGCTCGACCTCGGTCTCGGCACCGGCCAACAGATCGCGATCAGCGACGACCAGGTGCTCGTCGCCCAATCCCGCGGCCCCGACACCGGAACCGGACCTGGCGTCTACGCCTACGCCATCGACGCCATCCCCACTGATCCTTCGGGATGCACCCAGACCGACTCCACCGGCGCGCCGTATGAACCAGTCACGGGTGAGCTGTTCATCGCGCCTGGTGAGCAAGACGGTCTCGGCGTCGTCAACGGCATCGCACCCGCGCCGAACGGCAACTGGTTCGTGTCGGGCGTGATCGGCGGAGCGATTGCGGAGTTCGACGCGACCGGCGGCTACGTCCGCAACATCTTGTCGAAACCGGCCGGCGAAGATCTCACGGGCAGCTCGTACAGCACCGGAACTCCGCTGGGAATCGGGGTCGGACCCGACAACTCGCTCTACTACGCCGACATCGGCATCGTGATCGGCGACGGGGGAATCGGCCCGGGACGACGAACCGGCACGGTCCGCCGCATCACGTTCGCGCCCGACGGAACGCCGAACCCACCCGAGACGATGGACGAAGGGCTTGCGTTCCCCGATGGCATTGGGATCGTCGAGCTCGAACCCTCCGAGGTCGAGTTCACGGGGATTCGCCGCACCCGGCTTCGCATCGTCGACGAGACTCGGCCGACCCCTGCGGCCGGCGATCTCGAAGCGAGCGATCGTCGAGTGCTGCTGACCGACGTCTACCAACCCGCCGGCGACGGCCCGTTCCCAACGATCGTGCACAGCCACGGGCTCTCCGGATCACCAGACAAGTTCAGCGATCTCTTCACTGATTGGGCCGACGCCGGCTTCGTCGTCATCGCGCCGCGATTCCCCCGGACGAGCGACTGGGTCGAAGGCCAGGCGGGCATCGCCGACTACACCGAGCAACCCGCCGACATCAGCTTCGTGCTCGATCACGTGCTGGCCGATCCTCAGCTGAGCGCCGCGATCGACGCGGAACGCATCGGGGCGAGCGGGCTGTCGCTGGGCGGCGGCACGGTGTACGGACTGGTCTGGCACGACTGCTGTCGCGATGACCGGATCGCAGCTGCGATCGTGATGAGCAGCCTGCGATTCCCATTCGATGGCGACTACGGCACGAACGACATACCGGTGCTGATCCTGCACGGCGAGGCTGATCCCGCACTCCCCTACGACGACGCGGTCGAGAGCTACGACGACTCCGCCGAACCGAAATGGTTCGTCCGTCTCGTCGACGGCGGACACTCCGAGCCGTACGAGAACACGACGTCGCCCCACGACGAAGTCGTCACCGAAGTCACGCTCGAATTCTGGCGAGGCACCATCGGCGGCGACGACGCCGCGCTCGACCACATCGCCTTCGACGGCAACGTCGAGGGCATCGCCGAGGTGGTCAGCTCGCGACCGTGACCGCCGCGCCCCAGCCATCGCGCAACACCGCGGTCAACACGTCGGGCGCGAGCGATGGCGACCAGTACCAACCCATCGCCGTGTCGCAACCCAGCGCCCGCAAACGCACCGCCTGTTCGGGACGCTCCACACCCTCGGCGGTCACCTTCATGCCGAGCGCGTGTCCCATCGTGATGACGGCCTGCACGATTGCCACATCGCTCTCAGCAGTGTCCATGCCCTCGACGAAGCTCCGATCCAGCTTCACGACGTCGACCGGCAGCTGCTTCAAATAGCCGAGCGACGAGTAGCCCGTCCCGAAGTCGTCGATCGCGACGCGGATTCCGAATGCCCGGAGGTCATGCAACACCGCGACGGTGTGCGCGATGTCCGTGAGCGCGGTGCGTTCGGTGATCTCGAGTTGTATGCACCGCGGGTCGACGCCGGAGTCGTTCACGATCTGCTTGATGTCGTCGACCGCCTCGGGCTGACGCATGAACCGCGGCGAGAGGTTGACACTCACGGTGATCCGGTCGACCGGCCTCCGGTCGTCGGACCACGCCTTCGCCCATCGGCAAGCCCGCTCGAGAACGTAACGATCGATCGAGCAGATCAGGTTCGACTCCTCGGCGAACGGGATGAAGTCGTTCGGCGGAACGAGCCCACGAGTCGGATGCTGCCACCGCACGAGCGCTTCAGCGCTGACGACCCGTTCGTCGATCAGCAGCACTTCGGGTTGGAAGTGCACCACGAGTTCGTCGCGGTCGAGCGCGCGCCACAGATCGCCCTCGAGTTCGAGTCGTTCGACCACATGGGGTGCACTGGCGGCGTCGAACAACTCCCACCGGGATCGGCCCTTCTCCTTGGCCACGTACATCGCGAGGTCGGCTTGCCGCAGGAGGTCCGACGGACCGACGCTGTCGCCTTCGCAGAGCGCGATGCCGATGCTCGTCGACACGACGAGCTCCCGATCCCCCACCGGGACCGGTCGCTTGAGGTTGTCCGTGATCCGTTCGGCCACCCGCACGGCGTCGGCAGTGTCTTCGATCGAGGAAAGCAACACGGTGAACTCGTCACCGCCGAATCGGGCGACGATGTCGCCCGGCCGCACCGACCCGAGCAGTCGCTCGCTCACGTCGACGAGGAGACGGTCGCCGATCTCGTGGCCGAGACTGTCGTTCACGAGTTTGAACCGATCGACATCGAGGAACAGCACTGCGAGCGATCCGTCGTTGCGGGCCGCCACTTTTCGAGCGCGTTCGAGGTGCTCGAGGAACGCGGCACGGTTCGGGAGTCCGGTCAAGGTGTCGTGGCTGGCCTGGTACTCGAGTTGTTGTTGGTACGCGAGGCGGTCCGTGACATCGTGGAGGTTGCAGACGACGCCGCGCACGTTCGGGTCGTCGATGCGGTTCGAGATGCTGATTTCGAAATGTCGATAGGTGCCGTCGGCATGGAGTAGCCGCGACTCGGTCTCGAACGACTCGCCCGGGTGTTCAGTGGCCCGCAAGAACACGTCGATCGCTTCGTCGACGTCATCGGGGTGCACGACGTGCGTGTTGAACACCGGTTCATTCGCCGGGTATCCGAGGTGGGTGGTCACCGACGGGCTCGTGTAGATGTTGGAGTAGTCAGCCCCGAGCACACAGACCACGTCCGACGCGTGTTCGACGAGGGCACGGAACCACTCTTCTCGACTCCGAAGCTCGGCGTCGCGTTCTTCCTTCGCCCGCGCGGTCCATCCGAGCGCAGCGATCACAAACGACGCTCCCGTCGCCTGCAATGCGGCGAGACCGTGACCCTGGGGCAACGGCACCAACGTCTTCACGAGATCCAGGGCAATCAACGCTTCGCCGACGACAATCGCCAAGATCGTCAGCACCAGTGCCGGGCGGGCGGCGCCGGAATCGGAGGTACGGATCAACTCGACAGCACCGAACGCGAATCCCAGCGCGAACGACGCGCCCCACCCGGTCGCGTAGATGCTGATGCCGATGGCACCGATCATGCACGCGGCGCGTCCCCAGTACTCGAACGTCCGGCGAGGGTGCGGCCACAGTGCGTACGAGGCCGCAGTCACGATCTGCGCGAACACGATGCTGCCGACTGGCACCCAGAGGGGATGGTCGGCAATCCAACCGCGGCTCCGGCAGTACGCGAAGAGCGGGATGACCGTGAGCGGCGCGATTTGCGTCGGATTGATCAGCGCGTACCGCAGCGCCGCGGCGCGCGACGGGGTGCTGCTCGCGTGCCTCTCGCCCTGCTCCGCCGCCTGCACCTTGTGGCTATCGACGCGTACCTCCGGGCGCTTGACCGCCGATCACGGCCGGCCTCGAACGCCACGCGTCTGGACGACGCCTCCGAACCTGACGGTAGAGTCAGGTTTTCGTCCCTTTTCGCACCCGTTCCGTTGGACGTCCACCTGATGCTCCGGAGTCGCCCCCGATGACAACCGTTCGCATCCTCGGAGTCGGCACGGCCGCACCGGGACTTCGGGTTCCGGTGGCTGCCATCAACTCGGCCTGGGATCGGCGCAGCGGCCGCGGCCAGGTCGGGGTATGTGGTGCCGACGAAGATTCGTTGACACTGGCGTGGGACGCCGCAACCGCCGCAGTTCGCGCCGCCGGGCTCGACCCCTCCGAGGTCGCCGGCCTCTGGTGGGGGACGTCGACGCCTCCGTTCGCCGACGGCCCCAGCCACGCGGTCTTGGCCAACGCGATCGGGACGGGGCCGCTCGGAACGCTGACGAGCGGATCGACCCACGCCGGCGTCGACGCGCTCCTCGCCGCCTCCGACGCGGTCGCCGCGGGCCGAGTCGAGGTCGCGCTCGTGGTCGCGTCGGACGCCTTGCGACCCGGGCCCGGAACCGGGTTCGAAACGCGAGCCGGCGCGGGCGCCGCGGCGTTCGTGCTCGCCGCATCGAACGGGCACGGCGGCATCGGCTCCGCCTGGACGCGATCGAAGCCGCTGCTCGACCGGTATCGCGGATCGGGTGAACTCGACCAGCGCGACTTGTACGACGGTCGTTTGTTTCGCGAGGAGATCTTCCTTCCGCTTGTTGGTGCTGTCGTCGATGACGCTCGGACTCCAGGACCGTCGTCGTGGTCGGTACCCGACCCCGACGGACGCCTCGGCGCGGCAATCGCCCGTCGAACAGATGCCGGCGAACCCGCATCGCAGGCGGTCTACTCGGCCATCGGCGACACCGGCGCCGCGGCTGCGTTGTTCGGCGCGATCGGAGCGTTCGCCCACTCGGGGCGCGTCGTCGCCGTTGGCTACGGAGGCGGTCGCGCCACTGCCATCGAGTTCGCCATCGACGCCGCGGTTCCCGGAGCGAGCGATTTCGCGGCCACGCTCGCAAACGGACGCGAGGTCTCGTATCACAAAGGATTACGAGTCCGCGGCCAGATGGTTCCCGGCGGCGAAACGATCCCGATGGGAGTACCACCGGAGTCTGCGTTGTTCGCGCGCGGAGCCGAGGAGATGCTGCAACTCCTCGGCGCGCGTTGTGACGACTGCGGAACGATCAACACTCCTCCTTCAGTGCATCCGCACTGCATTGCGTGCGGCGGCCCGAAACTCGAAGCGGTGCAACTCGCTCGGTCGGGCACCGTGCACACCTTCGTCGTGAACTACACGATGCCGGCACCCTTCGAGGCGCCACTGCCCATCGCAGTCGTCGACCTCGACGACGGCGCACGCGTGATGTTGCAGGTCGACGACGACGGCGACCAACTCGAGATCGGACGCCGGGTCGATCTCGTGCTCCGGAAGTACGCGCACGAACGCGGCGTGCCGGTCTACGGATACAAGGCTCGCCCGCGACGAGCGCCGGTCGGCGCATGAACGCCGAGTTCGGGACCGACCGCCTCCGAGCGGTGACGACAGATCCACCGTTTGCGAGGCAGCAATGAGCTGGAATCGAGTGGCGGTCGTCGGCGCCGGCCTGATCAAGATGGGCGAGCTCTTCGACCAGAGCTACGAGAAGATGGCCGCAGGCGCGTTCGCAGCCGCGATCGAGTCGGTCGACAAGGGCTTCGAGCCGACGCAGGTCGACGCGGCGTTCGTCGCCACCCAGCGCGGCACGCTGTGGGGTCAAGAAGGGATCAGCGGCAACACGATCCCCACGGCCATCGGGCTCGCGGGGATTCCCTGTACGCGTATCGAGAACGCATGCCCGAGCGGCTCGGATGCGTTCCGAGTCGGCGCAATGGCGGTCGCGAGCGGCGTGCACGACGTCGTGCTCGTCATCGGCGTCGAGAAGATGCGCGACAAGAGCACCGAGGAAGGATTGCTGTCGCGTGCCGCGTCGGGCCACCCGATCTTCACCCGGGGCGAGACCGCACCCGTGTTGTTCGCACCGTTTGCGACCCGCCACATGGCCGAGTTCGGCACCACCCGCGAAATGCTCGCCAGCGTGGCGGTGAAGAACCACTACAACGGAGCGCGCGACCCGTATGCGCACTTCCAGAACGAGATCACCATCGACGACGTGTTGCGCTCGGCGCCGGTCTGTCACCCGCTACATCTCCTCGACTGTTGCCCTCAGACCGATGGCGCGGCCGCGGTCGTGCTGGTGAGCGCCGATCGCGCGCACGAGTTCACCGACCGCCCCGTGTACGTCGCGGGGTTCGGCGTCGCAACCGACCATCCGTACCTGCACGAGAAGGACAGCTTCACCGAGATCAAAGCGACCCGGCTCGCGGCTGCCCGGGCGTACTCGATGGCGGGCATCGGACCGAACGATGTCGACTGCGCCGAAGTCCACGATTGCTTCACGATCACCGAGATTCTCGACATCGAAGACCTCGGTTTCGTGGAGAAAGGGCGCGGCGGTATTGCGTCGCTCGAGGGCGAGACCTCGCTCGATGGCCGGATTCCCGTCAACACCTCCGGAGGGCTGCTCGCCAAGGGACATCCGATCGGCGCGACGGGAGTCGCGCAGATCACCGAATGTTGGTGGCAGCTGCGCGGTCAGGCCGACGAACGACAAGTCGACATCCGCAATGGCTTCGCACTCCAACACAATGCCGGCGGTCGGGGAAGCGGAGTCGCCGTGGTCAACATCTTGACGAATCGTCGCGAAGGACTCGGCTGATGCTGCGCAGCGAACTCGACCACGGCGTCTTGCGAGTCACGCTCGACCGACCCGACGCAAAGAACGCGCTGACGGTCGAGATGCGGGACGACATCACCGCGACGATTCGCGGTGCACGCCAGGACGACGCAGTGCGGTGTGTGCTGTTGAGCGGCGCGGGCGATGCGTTCTGCGCGGGCATGGACCTCACTGCGTCGACCGTCATGCAAGCAGGACGACCCGAGTTCCGCACCCGCATGACGAGTGAAGCGCTCCGCATCGGCGTGCAGGCGTTCATTCGCGAGCTCTGGGAACTCGACAAGCCCACGATCGCGGTGGTGAACGGTGCCGCGGTCGGGCCGGGCGCACACCTCGCGCTGGCGTGCGACTTCGTACTCGTCCATGCCGGCACCAAGTTCGTGTGGACGTTCCCCAAGTGGGGGCTCGTCGTCGACGCGGGCGGCGCGTACCTGCTCCCCCGTCTTGTCGGCCTGCCCCGCGCCAAGGAACTCGTCATGTTGGGCGAGACGGTCGCAGGGCCCGATGCCGTGCGCGAGGGCTTGGCGTTGCGCTGTTACGACGACATCGACGCGCTGCGAATCGCCGGTGACGAACTCGCGACACGACTCGCTGCGGCGCCGACGCGCTCGCTGGGGTTGAGCAAACGGCTGTTGAACGCCAGCTTCGAAACCGACCTTGCGTCGAGCCTCGAACTCGAAGGGCACTTTCAGGCGTTGGCCACAACAAGCCCCGACCTGCTCGAGGGCATGGCGGCATTCCGAGACAAGCGCAGCGCGCAGTTCCGTGGCGACTGAGGTGCCACCGAGGTCGCGTCCGCGGGTTCGGTGTGGTCGGTGCGATCGGTCATCGTCGCCGCGGATCGAGCGACGGTCGCCGCAGTCGATGCGGCGACGCTGATGGTCGAGCGCATCGGCGAACGCACGTGGCGACTCCGCGGCCCCGACGCCGATCTGATCGTCGGCGACGGCGCCACTGGCCGGACCCGCTGACACGCATCGCGGGTTTGCTCGTTCACAACCAGTTCTGATCGAATCCGACCCATCCCGTCATCGCCGCGTCGCACGATCGCGGGAACGGTCCGAACCGCACAAGGGAGCATTCGACATGGGTCGATTCGACGGCAAAGTGGCGATCATCACGGGAGCAGGGCGCGGCATCGGCGCCGCGCACGCGCGGCTGTTGGCGTCGGAGGGCGCGGCCGTCGTGGTGAACGATCTCGGTGGCGATGCGGCGGGAAGCGGCGCCGACGCCACGCCTGCGCAACAGGTCGTGGCCGAGATCGTCGCAGCCGGCGGTCGAGCGGTCGTCAACGGTGGCTCGGTGAGCAGTTGGGCGGACGCCGAAGCGCTGGTGCAACAGGCCGTCGATACGTTCGGCGGTCTCGACATCTTGGTGAACAATACCGGCATC